>Ga0214544_1003337_pt1 | contig 33291 bp, 20 predicted proteins | sample CNSS3metaG_FD_160074 | JGI IMG/M metagenome (GOLD analysis project Ga0214544, IMG submission 160074) | Root nodule microbial communities from cowpea collected in UCLA plant growth center, Los Angeles, California, USA - CNSS3 | ecosystem: Host-associated > Plants > Roots > Nodule | place: USA...
TCTCACCCTCTCCCCTTGTTGTGGGAGGGGGTGGCATAGGCGGCCTCTGGCCGCGGTTCTTAAGAACGCCGATGCTTTGCATCGGCTATGGCGACAGCGGCGAGACGGGTGAGGGGTGTCTCTCCACGCGTGAACGTCTCGCAGCAAGATTCGTGGATGCAGCCCCTCATCCGGCGCTTCGCGCCACCTTCTCCCGCAAGGGGAGAAGGCAAGAGCGCCCTCAATAGCAATATGACACGCCGTCCAGGATCGCGCATTGCCGCTTGTTCGGCGCGTTCGGATTATCCAGCGGCACCACGCCCTTGCCCTGGCCGACGAACACGCCGGGCCCGACATGCACCGAGCTCTTGTTGCCGATGATCACGCTCTGATGCGGCGCCGAGCTCGAGCGCGTGCCGTCCGGCCAGAGGATGGCATCGCCTGAAAGCACCCCGCGCCGTCCGTCGTCGCAGCTGACGTCGACCCCCTGCCGGGTGCAGACCTGGGCCAGGGCCGGCGCGGCAAGGGCGGAGCCGAGGGTCGAAATCAGGCTCAAGGCGGCGATGGTCTTGCGGATGGTCATGGCGTCCCCGGTCGTGCGTGGCGGCTTGCCGTGAATCGTCGCGCCAGAGCCGCCCGCGGTTCAGCCCCGCGGCCGCTCCAGGTACCTGTGGAGCCGGATATTGTGCTGTAAATACAATAAGTTGCGGAAAAATCGCCCGACATCTCCGCGATCCCTTGCAAAATCGTCGGCGCCCCTTCAAGAGAGGGCGCTCCGGAGAGATGGCCGAGTGGCTTAAGGCGCACGCTTGGAAAGCGTGTGTGCGGGAAACCGTACCGTGGGTTCGAATCCCACTCTCTCCGCCAGATACTTCGAGTAAGCACCTGCAGGGATTAAAAGATTTCAAGAGCCTTGGCGCTTGGTCCCCAAATTGGCCCCCAAACAAAAGTTTGTTCGGACGAGTGTGGGCCATGCAACCAATGGAAAACTCCCTTAGGCCCGACTTGAGGATCCTGACGCGCCGCACCGGCGCAGCCAGTGGAACACGCCCTCGCCCCGCCTAGTAGTCGCCTCCTTCTGCTCCGCCGTCGTCGTTCCGGGCAGTAGGCCGCGGCCTCAGGGCTGAGACAGAGCTGCGATTCTCCTCGGGAGGCTAGGCATTCCGGCACCCTCCAACTTTTCTCCAACGGATAAACCTGAAAAAAATATTGTGTCTGCTCGCACAGTGCGCACAATCGCGCAGGAGTAGTAAAGGCGGGGGACATATAAAAAATGCAAGAAGTTTTACTTCGGCCGGCGTCCGCAGCCTCGCTTGCGGGGGCTCGGTCAGAAGGCCATTCGTTGGTTCAATGGTTTAAGAATCAAGCAAGACCTTTTCTTCAAGCGAACGCGCCCGAAGTTCTGCCTCCGCTCGATAATGACGTCGAGCGCCTTGAGCGCGTTCTCGCTCGACCCGAGAGAGTTACCGTTTGCTTTCTCGGCCATTCGGGAGTGGGAAAGAGCACGCTGTTGAATGCCCTCGCCGGCGGTAAGGACCACGTCCTGCCGGCGGGTGGGATGGGACCGCTGACGGCTCTCGCGACAGAGGTCTCATATCGCGAAAAGCCATGGTTCCGCGCCTCCTATCACAAGCGGTCTCTCCTCTGGAGGGTTGGCTTTGCGTTAGAACAAGCCGCAAAGAGGCCCGGCCAGGCCAACGAGAGTGGGGGATCTTTCTACGAGTTGGACGCTGAGCAGCGTGCAGAAGTAGAAACTGAGATTTCAGCAGGATCTTCGGAGGCTGGGGGGCAAAATTCGCCCATCACGTCTTATCGGAAGCAGGCCCAGCAGATCGTCACTGGCGATCAATTTGGTGAGCGCGCGCTCGGCTACCTCGTGAATGCGCTCCGCTTCGCCTGCGGTTACGAAAGTCCAAGCGACATTCTGCCCGATGATCGGGCCCGCCTCGAGCGGGTTCAGCAAGCGCTCGCGCTCGCTGAAAGGGACGCTCATTTCGAGATCGAAGCGGACGGACAAGCAAGGTTCGCCACTGAGCTGAAGGCGCACACAACAGGGTTCCTCGCACCTATCATTCGCAAGATTCACGTCGGCTGGCCCTCATCATTGCTGAAAGCGGGACTCGATTTAGTAGATCTCCCTGGGGTAGGTGTTGCTGGCGATGCCTATCGTAGCGCTACGCAAGCCTATATACGCGGCGCGGCGCGTGCAGTGATTCTCACGGTAGACCGCGCGGGGCTGACGAGCGAAACCATTGAGCTACTGCGTAACAGTGGCTATTGGGACCGACTGGTGGGAGCTGTCGACGATCCGAGCAGCGATCCCTGCAGCCTTTTCGTCGCAATCACGAAGGTTGATGACGTCTCGAGTGAAGAGTGGCGCAACTTGCCTCCTGAAGGTAGGCCCAAACGCCGCGACTTTTTTGCCAATACACGAGCGGCCTTCAAAAGCCGTATGCGATCGCAGATTGCTGATCAGCTAAGCAGCATTGGCGTTTCTACCAACGCGGAACTTGTCAGCTCCAGGACGAAGGCTCGCGAAACAATTCTGCAAGATCTACAGGTCCATCCAGTCTCTGCGCCGGAATACCGGAAGATATTGCTCGACGACGACGACGATCAGCCGTTCTTGCGCGACGACGCCGAGACAGGAATTCCAGAGCTCTCGATTGCGCTTGCGAAAATCGCGGAGGCGGAGCTCGCAAAGCTCGAGAGTGATCTCGTCGAGGTGTCAGAGCGGCTTAGAGAAGCTGCTAGTTCTGAACTAAGACGTCTCGAGACTCTTTGGCGCACTCGGGCTCGAGAGAAGGAGATCGAGGAAGCTCTAAAACGTGAACTGGATCTATTCATCTCAGAGAAAAGAGTAGAACGAGATTCGCGGAGGGGGGCCTTTCGTGAGTTCCTCGATTCCACCGCGAAAGACAGAATAAAGCTGCTCGTGAGCGAGGCTCGCGAGATCGCCGAAGACGAAGTAAGAGAGTATCTCAGGGATCTTCAGGGAGCGCACTGGGCGACGCTGAAAGCAGCCGTTACCCGCGGGGGATCTTATTTCGGCAAGCGGCAGATCAACATTCCGGATGACGTTGCGACTCGCTTTCAGGAGCCGATGGCGAGCATCTGGAGCACAAAGCTGCTCGTAGACGTACGAAAGCGCACTGGCGAATTCGCCTCCGATCACATCGCGATGGTTGAGGAGCTGTGCGACTGGGCTCGCGACAAAACCCACAGCAATTCGCAATCGGATCTCATTGAAGAAGAGCGTAAGCGAATAAAGCGCCTGGCTGAACAAATGAAGCAGGTCGGCAAAGAGGCCGTCGGCGAGTTGCGTGAGACAGTCAAAACCAAGATCTCGGAGTCGATTAAGAAACCCATTCGCAGGGCCTGCGATGAGTTCGTTGCTAAAGGAGGCCATTCCGGGCCTGGCACCAAACAGCGCATCCTCGAGCTATTCGGAGATCTGGCCCGTCAGTCCACGAAGGCGGCACAGGCTCCGGCGACCAAGATTCTAGAGGGCAAATTCGACGTTGTCCGATCCGAGATAAAGAATGTCTACGAGCAATGGGGGGATCCGCTCGAGCGCACGGCTGGAGTCATACTTCAGCAAAATTCTCATGAGATCGAACATCGGTCGGAGGCCGAGCGTGAAGAGACTCTTACCACCATAAAGCAGCTCTTGGAGGCAGGCGTGGTGAAGGCTGCCGAACCGGCGCAAGCTCATGGATAAGCCCACACCACTGCTGGTCAGCTACAATGGCTCACTCCGTGGGGTGCTTCGTGCGGTCGACGATTTCGGAATGACGACTTACGATCTCATTGCTCCGCCGCGCCGACTTTCAACTTCAGAAAGTCTCACGCCGTTAGTTGAAGCGAGTGTCGATTTTCGACGTGTGGAGACGGTGCCAACCCCTGCTACTCTGCTTAAATCGGGTCCGCAAGATGAAAGTTGGATTGGGCTGACGCAGCGGAGTTTGGCGCGTCTTTATGGCACTTTCTTAATCGCTGAAGATCCGCAACGCCGGCTCGATGCGCGGAAAGCAGCAACACTGAGCCATCAGGCAAGCTTGGTTCAGCATGTTTTACAAAGCGGCAACTTGCGCCGACTTCTCATTGCGGACGAGGTCGGGCTCGGCAAAACGCTCGAAGCTGGGTTTATCATCAAGAGACTCACCGACGACGATCCCTCGCTCAGGGTTCTCTATCTGGCGCCAGCGCGGTTGGTGAGCAACGTCGCGTACGAGTTCCGTGAGAAGCTCGATTTAGACGCGCGCACTTGGGTCGCGGGCCCCTCAAAGGACGCTCGGATTGCCTCAGATAGAATTATTATTGCGAGCATACACAAAGCAGTTTTCGGCAAGAACACTGAGGAGATCGTCGAGAGTGGCCCCTGGGACGTTTTGGTGGTCGACGAGTGTCATCACCTCTCGGATTGGGGCGAAGGATCGGGTAAGCCAAATCAGTCCTATCGACTGGTGAGTCAGCTTGCGCAAAGCCTCGCACCAGACGGTCGTCTGATCCTGATGAGCGGCACGCCCCATCAGGGGAGCGAGACCAGGTTCAAAAATCTGCTCCGTCTTGTCAGCGATAGTAACCGGCTAGACACTGCTGCAGGTCGAGTGATCTTTAGGACGAAAGATCGTGTGCGAGATTGGCGGGGGCGTCCGCTCTTTCCTCGCCGCGATGTACGATCGCCTACGGTTGTTCAGTTGGGGGCTGCCTACGAGGCCTGGTACAATCGTGTCGGTGACCTTTACGATGGGTCTGTCAACGAGAGTGCAAAGGGCAGAGCAAGCGGCTGGGCCAAAGGGCAGGCTCTGCAATGGGCAGCTTCTAGTGTACAGGCCGGGCTAGGATTTTTGGCACGCTTAGCTATTCGCCGGCTGGCTTGGTCGCCTCAGAACGACGCCTTGGCTGCGGCGCTAGCGGCGCTCCGTCCGTACCGCGGCGGTGGCGTGGCGGAGCCGATTCCCGAACTGTACGAGCGCTTGCGACGCCAGATCGGCGCACACCTGCAACACGAAAGCGCTCTGGGGGATGACGAGGATGCAGAGGAGGACGAGTGGGTACCCGATCCGGGCGCACTGACTGAGCTGTTACGCCAAGGTATTTCCCTCCTTCACAGCCCCGCGGCCAACGCTAAGTGGGAGGCGCTCTCATCGATTATTGAGGCCTCAGAAGGCGAGCGCATCGTCTTTTTCGCGCAGCCCGTCGAGACCGTCGGCGTCGTAGCTGATTTTCTGGAACGGAGGTATGGACAGCGTCCGAGCATCATCATTGGCAATCAGACCGAGCAGGAACGTCGGGCGCAGGTCGACCGCTTCCAGGCGGATGGCGGGCCCAGGTTTTTGGTTTCGTCTCGCGCCGGTGGCGAAGGGCTCAACATGCAGCGTGCACGTCGGCTCGTGCATCTCGACGTGCCTTGGAACCCGATGGAGCTCGAACAACGCATCGGGCGAGTGCATCGGTTTGGATCTCGTAAGACTATCATCGTGGATACCGTGGTTGCGGGCGGCAGCCGCGAGGTCGACATGTATCGCATCGCACGTGAGAAGCTGCGTCTGATTGCGCGGCAAATTGATCCTGACCAATTCGAACAGCTGTTCAGCCGCGTGATGTCGTTGGTCGCGCCTGAAGAGCTCGAAGGGGTCATGGACAGCATGCGAGCTGGCCTTGTATCGCCGTCCGTGTCGGACGAGATCGGCATGTTGGTCAAAAGGGGTTACGAGACCTGGCGAACGTTCGACGAAGAGTACAAGGCGAACGCCGATCGAATACAGTCCGTTTCGGCCGGCGAGGCCGATTGGAGTGACCTGGGCAATTTCCTCCGTCGCTATTGCGGAGCACAGGACGGCCCAGGTGCGAACCTGACCAGTTTTACCTTCGTCGACGACGAAATCATCGATGTCGATGAACGGCTCCCGACGCTGCAGCTTAATGGAGAGCTGTTTCTTTGTGGCGACGCTGGTGGGCTCGTGCCCGATCCGGTCGCAGGGCAGAGAGTTCGACAACTCGGTCTAAATTTGCCGGAGGTGGTGACCGCCATCAGGCGACTGTTCCAAGCTGAGCGGATTTGTGGTGCGGGGTATTTGAACCGACCCAGCGGCCTTGATCAATACGGGACAGGTCCATTTGGAGTTCTGAGCTTTTTGCGTCAGACCGTCCGTTACGAGAGTGACCGAGCGGCCGAGGAGAGATTGTCGCTGACTTCCTACGTGGTGCGGCAGACTGACACGGTTGAGCTTAGCCCAAGAGAACAAGCGGACATGTTGAGGCGGCTCGTGGATGCAAGTCGGGTGCAGAATCCCATCATGTCTGAACTCGAGGGCGTGATGATCCAGCGCGAGCAGGAGCTGAGTCTCAAGCTAAAGCGTCCCTCTGATGCCGATATTGCAGAGCGAGTGCGGCACATGGTTTGGCCGGTCGCAAGCCTAGTTGTCATCTAGACGAAACTATAAGTTTGTCGGGGGCGAAATGGATTCCAAGGCTGTTAGTCATCTCAACCTGCGCGTTGCTTGGCACGATAGTCGCTGGAACGGGAAGGTTTGCAGCGCGCCCTCGAAGAACGCATTCTGTATCGATCTCGACCGCGTTCGAGCGGAGAGGAATGACGCCAAGGAAGAAGAGCTCAGCGGACGAGACTTTTCGGAGCTGAAGGAAGGCGAGTTCCCACCCTGCCAGGCGGACTCCGGCGCCTTCATGAACGATAAGCCGTGGTGGCGTTTCTTCAATCATCCCTATCAGAACATTGAGAAGGCGCAAAAAACGCACGGCAAGCTCGTCCGCACGCCTCTAAAAGTCCCGCCGTATTCGACGTTTGCGGTGCCCTTCTTCTGGATGCTTCGCCAAAACCAGGAGGAGATCGAAGAGCGCCTTCCGTCTGGATTGCCGCCGGACGAGGAGCCACCATTCGCCAGCGCCTGGGTGTTCTCAAGGGAGCGCCAGGAAGCTCTTTGCGAGCTTTTCTTCAATCGTATCGCCGCCAAACGCTCATTGGTCTTTTTCTACACCAAAAGCGGGCATCCCCTGGACGAATCGATCAACCGGCTGATTGTCGGAGTCGGCAAGATCGATTGGATCAGTGGGTTGCAGCGCTATGATTCGTCGGATGGTCCCCGCTACCCGCTTTGGGATCGGCTGCTGACGCATTCGATTCGCCTCGACGGAGCGAATGGAATGTTGCTGCCGTACCACGACTATCTCGAGGACACGGGCGATGCTGATGAAAATCAGCGTCGGCGGGAGCTCCTCGAAGAGATCGCTGTCGTTCCAGAGCGCAGCCAGCTCAGATCGTTTACGCATGTCGGCGAGCATGCTGCGAATGATGTGGCGCTTTCCTCGCTCGTTCGGAGCCTCGAGGCGGTCCGCAAGATCCGCGCGCACGGCGTAGCCATGGGGCCGTGGGGGCAGCGGGAGGAGTGGCTCAACGAGCAAATCCACGGCGTATGGCAGGACCGTGGGGCATTCCCGGGCGCGGGGGCTGCTCTTGAGGCGCTCGGCATGCGCCTAGGTACGAGCATGGTGCTGGAATTGAGCGGCCGAGGAGACATCAAGCCAAGCGAAGATCCCTGGCCGGTTCTCGATGCGATATTGCGAGGGAAGCGTCCGCCGCCGCAGAAAGCTTACAAAGGCGACGTCAATGCGGTCGCTGCCACATGGAATGCCCTGTCCGATGAGCGACGGGCGTTGCTCAAGCTTTTGTCGAGGTTCGAGCTCAGTCCCGCACAAGCACGACGATGGTTCGTCCAGAATGAACGAAATAGGGCGACGCGCGGTGAGGTCGATGATGCTGCAATTCTCGCCAATCCCTATCGCATTGTGGAATCCGACCTCGGGGACGCGGACGAGCGCCCGGTCGCGCTTGGGATGGTTGATCGCGGGATGCTGCCTGATGCCACAGTCGCGGCCGCGCATCCTATCCCTGCGCCTTCGGTAATCGAGTCGCCATTGGACTGGAGGCGAGTGCGCGCTGCATTTGTGACTGTCCTTCGGAATGCGGGTCAGCAAGGCGATTCGCTTTTGGCCGAGGACGAAGCACTCGAAGCTCTTGCCTCGCTGGATTTGAGCCAGCCCTGCAACATCACTTCGGACTGGATCAACGGAAATCTCAAACCAATGGAACGCGAGATCGCGCGCTTCGAGCTGGTGCGGGACAAGAACTCTGGACCAGTCAAGTGCATCCAGCTCGCCGATGTCATGAAGCGAGAGCAGCGCCTATCCAGACTTTTGCTTAAGCGGGCCGAATCGAAACTGGAAAGCTTGGGCGAGGACTGGGCAGGTCTTCTCCGCGAAAGCATCGGCGAACAGGGTGTGAAAGTTGATTTCAAAGAGAAGCGGTACGCTGACGCTCTCTCCGAACAGAGCCGCATGCTTGAAACCGTCACGACCCGAAAACTTAGCGTACTAGTAGGCGGCGCCGGAACCGGTAAAACGACTGTTTTGGGAGCTCTCAAGAAATCAAAGGTTCTTTCCAAGCAGGGCATCCTGTTCCTTGCGCCGACCGGCAAGGCTCGCGTCAGACTCGGGCAGAAGACGGGCGAGTCTTCTATGACGGTCGCGCAGTTTCTATACCAGCGCGACAGGTACGATGCGTTGAGACAACGGCCATTGTTCGAGGGCGATCAACCCTACGCGAAGGAAAAAACTGTTGTCATCGACGAATGCTCGATGCTCACGATGGATGATCTGCTTGCCGTTCTACTCGGCCTCGATCTCGCGCATGTCCAGCGCATGATTCTTGTGGGTGACCCAAATCAGCTTCCGCCTATTGGGATGGGGCGGCCGTTTGCAGACCTGGTTGCCTACCTTGATGAAGCGTCTGAAAAGCAGAACGAGGCGGGCAAGGCGCTTGCCCGTCTATCGGTCGAGGTCAGGACTAGTGCCGGTGCTCCGTCGGATAGCCTGCGCCTCGCTTCGTGGTTCACGAGGGAGCCCCAGCCGGTTGATGCGGATCGGGTGCTTAATGACCTAGAGGCGGGGGAGGCCTTCAACGATCTTGAGGTCCACTATTGGAAATCTCCCAAAGACCTGCATCAGCAGCTTTCCGGCCTGTTCCAAAAGCATTTGAACTTGGAAAGCGGCGACGACATCAAAGGATTCAATCTGGCACTTGGTCTCACCGAGCAAGGTTGGGTTCCGTTTAACGATCACGATGGTGCGGAGAACTTTCAGCTGCTCTGCCCGGTGCGGAAGAATGTTCATGGTGTGTATGAACTCAATCGTTGGATCCAGCGCAGGTTTCGTGCACCGCAACTGAAGGCTTCGCGGCAACCTTGGGGGCTTAGCCTTGGCGACGAGGAAATTGTCTGGGGCGATAAAGTCATTCTGACGCGGAACGGTAGCCGAGGCGGTTGGAATGGTAAGGACAAGCAGAAAATAAAAGAATACCTTGCAAATGGCGAAATCGGCATGGCTGGACTAGGACGTGGGGCTGCCAAGAACAAGCTCCTCAATGTTGCCTTCGTCGGACGTCCGGATGTCGAGTTCGGATTTGGTCCCGAGAGCTTTGGTCCCGAGAGCGCTCCTCTTGAGCTTGCCTATGCGTTGACCGTGCACAAAGCGCAGGGCAGTGACTTTAGGAAAGTGTTCGTCGTCATTCCACAGCGGTCACGTCTATTGACCCGCGAGCTGATCTACACCGCGCTCACTCGATCGAAGGACCGCTTGGTGTTGCTCATGGAGGGCGACAATCCAAGCTTTCTATATGAGCTAATACGAACATCTGAAACCGCGCGGCGAAGCACGAATCTGTTTGCGGTCGGCATCCGTTCTGAAGACCTTCGAGAGGAAAAAAGCGGCAAGCCCTCGAAGGACAGGTACGCCGCTCATCTTATATATCGGACGAGCCGTGGCGAGCTGGTGCGAAGCAAATCGGAGCTTCTAATCGCGGAAAAATTGAAGTCGCTTAGCATCAATTATCAGTATGAACGTCCTTTGGAAGGAACGACTAGGTCGGGGCGACTGCGGCCGGACTTCTCTTTCATTGATGATGCCGGCGAAGTGTTTATTTGGGAGCACCTCGGCAGGCTGGATCAGGCTAAATACCGTGAGGGCTGGGAATGGAAGCGGCAATGGTATGCCCAGAACGGGTTCATGGAGGGAAAGAACCTGTTTACGAGTACCGAGCAGCAGATTCGTGATGTCGCCTTTATCGATGAGACCGCGAAAGCAATACGTGCGCTGCTCCAATTTTGAGGCTCTTGCGGTGGACGCGCCAGTATTGGCCTATCATTGCGCCTATGCGTCATGGCCTCAGCGCAGTCGGGCAGGTACTGTTTTTTGTGAAAAGCGGCAAGGAGGCCCAACGGGATCCGAAATGTCAGCGAGAGTCCAATGAAGGCATTCGAATTTCAACACCGGCTCATCGATTCCTACGCCCGCTTCTCGCGTTCATTCAGCAAGATTCGCTCGGAAGATTTGGATTCAGCGATAAAGCGGCAATACGACGAGCGGCGCTTCTGGCCGGATGCATTACTGTCCCTAAATCCGCGGTACCTGAAGGGTGCGACGGTCGATGAACTGGTGGCCTCTGGTGATTTAGACGAAGCGACCGGCATGATCTTCCGCTTCGGAGCTAACCCGTTGCAGTTTCATCGTCACCAGGCGCAATCCATCGCGAAGGCGCGTGCCGGTCAGAGTTTTGTGGTCACGACAGGAACGGGATCCGGCAAGTCCATGTGCTTCTTCGTCCCCGTAGTCGACGCGATTGTCCGGGGGCGAAAGGCAGGAAAGCCTCGTGCGACAAGCGCCATCATTGTCTATCCGATGAATGCTCTGGCGAACAGCCAGATCAAGGAAATTGATAAGTTCATCTCGCAATCCGATCTGCCAAATGACTTCCGGCCAGTAGTTCGCCGCTATACCGGACAGGAGAGCCAAGAGGAGAGGCAGCGGATTGCTGACAATCCGCCGGATATCCTATTGACCAACTTCATGATGGCCGAATTGCTGCTCACCCGACAGGATGAGCTCGATACCAAGGTCATTGAGAACGCGAAGGGCTTGAACTTCATCGTTCTTGACGAATTGCACACTTATCGCGGTCGACAGGGTGCCGACGTTGCCATTCTTGTGCGCCGGCTTCGAAACCGGTGTGCCCCGAACAAGGCGCCCATCTGCATCGGCACCTCGGCAACGATGGCGAGCGAGGGGGCAGACGTTGGTCGTGCCAAGGCAGTAGCCGATGTCGCATCGCGGCTTTTTGGAACGGCCATCGGAACGGAATCAGTCATCGATGAATCTCTGCAACGAGCAACCGATGATCAGCTCAAACTCGGGGACGTAAAGCCGAAGCTTGCCGCAGTGCTGAACGCACCGATTCCGGATGTGCTGACGGACGAGGCTTTGAAGCAACATCCCTTGGCGGTCTGGGCCGAACTGGCGATCGGGCTGGATGATGCGCAGGAGCTCAAACGCAAGAAGCCCATCCCGTTTGAAGCGGCCATCGGGCTGCTGTCGAAGGACAGTGGGGTTGGACCGAAAACCTGTCGGAGTGCCTTTGAGACGTTCCTGACCCGCATCAGCCTTCCGGAAAAGGAGCGGGGAGGTGCAGGAGACGGCGCATTCCTTGCTTTCAAGCTCCATCAGTTTATCTCCGGCGCAGGCGAAGTTTTCACCACACTGACCGAGAGGCCCAGGAATGTCCTGTTTGAGGGGCAGCTCGAAGATCCCAGTGTACCTGGCCATCGTCTCTATCCCACCCGCTTCTGCCGGGAATGTGGACATGAGGTTCACGTCGTCACCAAGGCTGAGGATGCGGATGGTATCAGGTTTATTCCCAGAGATATCGACGATGCACCGCTCGATGATCAGGACAAAGATACGGCGGGATATCTGAGTCCGACTGCTGATTGCGATCCCGAATATGCCTTCACGGGCGACATTGAAAGCTATCCGGAAGATTGGCGCGAGGAGCGCGGTGGTATCGAGCGACTCCGGGCCAACAGAAAACCTAGAGTGCCCCAGATGGTCACTGTGGCACCGGACGGGCGCTACGACTCAGCTGGTAAGAGCTGTTGGTTTATTCCTGGCAAGTTTGGATTTTGCCCGTACTGCCTAAACCAGCCGCAACCTGGCATGCGAGAACGCACCAAACTTGCAGGGCTGTCGGGTGAGGGGCGCAGCTCAGCGACGACCCTTCTGGTCTCGGCCGCGCTCGAATGGATGAACCACCGGGATAGCGGCGTTCCCGCCCAAAAGCGCAAACTCCTCGGCTTTACGGATAATCGCCAGGATGCAGCCCTGCAGGCTGGCCATTTTAATGACTTTCTGTTCGTCAGCCTTCTGCGCGGTGCAATCCTGCGAGCCGTTCTGGATTCTGGCGGCGATGGCATAACTGAGGACGAGTTCGGTCTGCGGGTCGTGAAGGCGCTCGGGTTTACCGGAGCCGACAAGGAAGCTCGGATACACTGGATGCTGGACCCCGATGCCGGTGCGTTGGTCCGCGAAGACGCGCAGCGGTCGCTCGCAAAGGTCTTGGCTCATCGAGTGTGGACGGATCTTCGCCGAGGCTGGCGCTACACCAATCCGAGCCTGTCCGTGCTCGAGCTCATCGATGTCGAATTCATCGGGCTCGATGACATCGCGGAGGATAAAGACCGTCTCGCTTCGATCCTGCCAGAACTCGGAGCGCTCGATCAGACGGCACGCAAGAAGATGCTGAAGTTGCTCCTTGGCGCCATGCTTGAAGGTTTGGCGGTCGGCACGGAAGCACTCGATCTGACCGTGCTTGATACCGTCTCTCAGAAGTCTCGTACTCTACTGCGCACGCCCTGGGCGATAGACGCCAAGGAAACCCCACGAAGCCGCACGACAGTGTTCCTGCAAGCTCCTAGCAAGGATCGAGTGGGATTGCGGGAAGAACAGACGATCATCCGCGCGGGACACAATTCGCGTGTCGCGCGTCTCATCAATCGAAAAGATGTCATCGGGACGAAGCTTGGTAAGACTGATTACCTGACCGTCATGACCGGCCTCATGGAACTCCTGGTGCGTGAGGGCTTGGTGTCCCTCATCGACGTCGAGGCGGATTTGCAGGGCTGGCGCCTCTCACCCGCAGCCGTTCGCATCGTTCCGGGTGAAGCAATCCGCACTGGGGAGGTGCGAGGCAACCGCTATTTCCACGATCTTTACAACGCGATCGCAGCTGACCTCAAGGCCGGCCATAGTAGTTATTGGGGTCTTGAAGGCCGCGAACATACGGCCCAAGTATCGCAGCAACAGCGCGAATGGCGGGAGTGGCGCTTCCGCTTTGAGAAAGAAGATCGCGAGAGCCTTGCATCCCGCGCAGCTGATCTCAAGGCCGCAGGCGAATCAGTGCAGTTTCTTCCTGCCTTGTTCTGTTCGCCGACGATGGAGCTGGGGGTCGACATCTCGGCTCTGAATGCCGTCTATCTCCGGAACGTGCCGCCGACGCCCGCGAACTATGCCCAGCGGGCTGGCCGCGCAGGTCGTTCCGGCCAAGCCGCGGTCATCGTGACCTATTGTGCCGCCCAGTCACCGCATGATCAGTATTTCTTCGAGCGGCGTAATGACATAGTGGCCGGCATGGTTCGGCCACCCGCGCTCGACATCACCAATGAAGAGCTCGTGCGCTCGCATCTTCATGCCGTGTGGCTTGCCGAATCTAAGGTGGCGTTGTCGCCCGACATTCCGGAGATCCTCGATTTGAAAAAGGAGGGCTATCCGCTCAGGCAGGAGATCCAGGAGGTCATAGGCCGGCCCGGTCTGGCGGGTGCTGCACACGGTCCGATGAAGCGCGTCCTCGACCAGATCCTCGCCTCCGTCGGGGGCGAAAGACCGATCTGGATGGGAGAGCCCGATGACTTCGTCTCGGTGGTCGCACAGGGGGCACGGCAGGAATTCGCTCGCGCCTTCGATCGTTGGCGAGAGCTCTATAGTTCCGCCCGGGCGCAGCTGAAGGAGGCAAATGAGCGTTCCGAGATCACCGGACTCTCGGGCGCTGACCGGCGCCGCATCAAGGCTGCGCAAATGCAGGCAAGCGACCAGATCACCATTCTCGAGCAGGGCAAGGCCTCGAACGGCTCGGATTTCTATTCCTACCGCTATCTCGCGACTGAAGGCTTTCTGCCGGGATACAACTTTCCGCGACTGCCGCTGTACGCCTTCATCCCCGGGGAAGGAAAGGCCGGCTCGTTCCTCCAGCGCGCCCGTTTCCTGGCCATCTCGGAGTTCGGGCCACGCAGCCTCATCTATCACGAGGGCCGTGCTTACCGCGTCATGAAGGCAAAACTGCCGCCGGAAGCGCGGACGGGGGATGGATCCGAGCTCGCCACTAGGGACATCTTCATTTGCTCGAACTGCGGGGCGTCTCACGACGGCGAAGTCGAGCGCTGCCACGCCTGCAACATGCCGATGGCCGGCGAGTTGCCGGTACAGAGGACACTTAGGATCGACAATGTCGAAGCTGCAGCCGCCGAACGCATCACTGCCAATGATGAAGAGCGCGTCCGGCAGGGATTCGACATCCAGACGGTCTTTTCCTGGCCGAAACGGGACGGTCGGGTTCAGATCACTGAGGCCGACTTCCGCTGCGAGGATACCTCGCTCCTCAACTTGCAATACGCCAACAGCGCCGAGATCAGCCGCATCAACAAGGGACTAAAGCGGCGCGCCCATCAGACCAAATTTGGTTTCTACATCGACCCACGGAGCGGTTACTGGGCCAAATCGGAGGACGAAGACTCTGATGTGGACGTACCGCCCGACGTCGTGAAGCCGGTGCGCATCGTTCCGATCGTGCGCGACCGGAAGAATGCTCTTCTCGTTCGCTTCAATGAGCCCGAGACCTATGCGCCCGAGACTATCGCCACGGTCCAGCATGCGCTCATGAGAGGCATCGAAGTCGTATTCCAGCTGGAAGAGGGCGAGATCCTGGGCGAACCGTTGCCCGCCCGTGACAATCGCCGCGCTATTCTGGCCTACGAAGCCACGGAGGGCGGCGCCGGTGTGTTGAGCCGTCTGGTCGAGGATCCGAAAGCCCTCGGCACGGTCGCCCGCCAGGCTCTGAGCCTGATGCATTTCGAGAAGGTGGACGATGCGATTGCCGCAGGCGATGCCCGGTTGCTCGTCAGCCGGGAAGGCGAGGCATGCGTTCGCGGATGCTATCGTTGCCTGCTGTCGTATTTCAACCAGCCCGACCATGAATTGATCGACAGGACACGGGAGGAAGCAAAGCAGATGCTCGTCGACCTGGCGCGCGGGAAAATAGTGCTTGCGACAGCGCCGAGTGGATCGGCCGATGACGGAGGATGGCTGGGCGTATTCAAGAATGCGGGGCTTCCGGGACCGGACGCATCAGCGGTCAGCTTCTCCGGTCAGGAGATGAACTTCACTTGGCGCAGTCACTACATTGCTGCTTCCGTCGCTCCGCTGAGCGGTTTTGCGCGACAGGAGGCGGATGCAAAGGGCTGGACGTTGTTCGAGTTGCCGGGAACGGTCACTGCTGGTGTGCCCGACGCAATGATGTCGATGTTCAAGGGATGACTCGATGACTGTGTATTTTGCGCCGGGCGATCTGGTCCGCGCCCGTGGACGCGAGTGGGTCGCAATGCCGTCCCCGCAGGACGGCATTCTGGCACTCCGCCCTCTCACGGGGGGTGAGAACGACACCATCATTCTCGATCCCGTTCTGGAGATCCTCCCGGTCGAGGCTGCCCGTTTTGATTTGCCTCCCGAAGCGTCACCAACCGTGCAAGCAAAGGCTGCACTGCTCGCGGATGCGATGCGTCTGACCCTGCGGCGCGGCGCCGGTCCCTTCCGATCGGCCGCACAGCTCGCCTTCGAACCCCGGACCTACCAGCTAGTGCCTTTGCTGATGGCGCTGCGTCTGCAAGTACCCCGCCTGCTGATCGCCGACGATGTCGGAATTGGCAAGACAATCGAGGCCGGCCTGATCCTGCGCGAACTGATGGATCGAGGCGAGGTAGATTCATTCTCTGTGCTCTGCCCGCCGCACCTTGTCGAACAATGGGTAGGGGAGCTGAAGGGGCGCTTTGGCATCGACGCCGCAGCAGTCACATCCGGCACCGCGAGCCGGTTGGAGCGCGGCCTGCCGATCGCTCAAACCCTGTTCGATGCTTACCCCTTCACGGTCGTCAGCCTCGATTACATCAAGGCCGAAAAGCGTCGCGAGGGGTTTGCGCGTGCCTGCCCGAATTTCGTGATTGTCGACGAAGCGCATGCGTGTGTCGGGACGCACAAGGGCCGGCAGCAGCGGTTCGAGCTCTTGTCGGGACTGGCCCGAAACGCAGAACGCGCGATGATTTTTCTGACCGCGACGCCGCATTCCGGCGACGAAGAAGCCTTCGCGCGCCTTCTCTCTCTCATCGATCCGTCGTTCGCATCGATGAATTTCGATGATCCTCGCTACCGCGAGCGTCTGGCGCGGCATTTCGTGCAGCGACGCAGGATTGATCTCGTCTCGGGAGACTGGAGCGAAGATCGAGCATTCCCGAAGCACGAGACGACAGAGTTTCCCTATCGCCTTTCGAAAGCGCATCTCGAATTTCAGGAGGCTGTACTCGATTATTGTCTCGCAGTGGTCTCCCGTGCCGGATCTGGGCAGCGAGAGCGGCGCTTGGCTTTCTGGGGAACGCTGGCTCTAATGCGCTGTGTCGGTTCTTCACCTGCGGCGGCCCTAAGCGCTCTACGGAACCGAGTGTCCAGCGAGAGCGACCGTCTTGAACCGCAGATCTACGACGAGGACAGTGACGACGAGGACGCTGTCGATATCGAACCCGGTACATCCTTCGACGGCGATCAGGAGCTCGTCGCCCTGGTGAAGCGAGCCGAGGAACTGGTCGGCAAACACGACTCGAAGTTGGCCGCTCTGGTCGATGCACTAACGCCCCTCATTAAGAAAGGCGCTAATCCCGTCGTCTTCTGTCGCTATCTGGCGACGGCCGAGCATGTCCGCGATGGCTTGCGCAAGGCCTTCCCAAAGCTGATCGTCGAAGCTGTGACTGGTGTTCTTACACCCGATGAACGCCGCGACCGCGTGGCCGACATGGCGCCGATGGATGAGGAGAAGCAGGTCCAACGTATCCTCGTCGCTACCGACTGCCTGTCCGAAGGGATCAACCTTCAGCAGCTCTTCGACATGGTCGTCCATTACGATTTGTCGTGGAATCCGACTCGACATCAGCAACGCGAGGGACGGGTCGACCGCTTCGGGCAGCCGGCTGATCTCGTCCGATCGATCATGATGTTCTCGCCGGATAGCGCCATCGACGGCGCCGTGCTTGATGTCATCCTTCGTAAGGCCGAGGAGATCCGCAAGGCGACGGGTGTGACTGTTCCGCTTCCCGATGAGCGGGGGCCGGTGACGGACGCTTTGATGGCGTCGATGATGCTGCGCCGTGGCGTGCCCCGTCAGCTTACGCTCGATCTGCGCCTCGACGATGGAGCCAGAGTCATGGAGGCGCGGTGGCGCGACGCTTCAGAGAATGAGAAAAAATCCCGAGCGCGTTTCGCCCAGAACGTGATGAAGCCGCAGGAGGTCGCCCCGGAATGGGAGAAGGTCCGAACGCTACTCGGTTCTCCGGCGGACGCGAGGCTCTTCGTCGAGCGGGCGATGGCGCGCTTCGGCGTCGCCCTGGAAACCCGGAAAGCCGTCCTACTGGCCCATGTCGACGCCCTTGATGGCGGCTTACGCGAGCGTTTGGCTGAGCACGATCTCACAGGATCGGTGCGTCTTGCGACAGTCGAGCCGGCGCCATCTGGCACGGCGCTGCTGACCAGGACACATCCATTGACAGCCACTCTTGCTGAAGCGCTGGTCGAAGCTTCACTTGATCCGGAGTCGCTGTCTGGTCTCGGCATCGGCCGAGTCGGCGCTTGGCCTACTGCGGCCGTCCAGCAAATGACTCGCCTGGCTCTGCTGCGCGTCCGCTTCAAGCTGACCGTCCACGCGCGTAAAGAACGCTTGCTGTTAGCCGAGGAGGCGGTCCTCGTCGCGATCCAGGGCGGCCGGATTGCGGCGACTGGCGACGCCGCCCGGGAATTGTTGAACACGCCGGCCACGGCGGACTTGTCGCCCGTCGCGCGCGACAGGTTCGTCGCAAAGGCAAAGGAGGACTTGCCTAGCCTGCTCGAAGGAGCGATCGCCGACTTCGCCCGTTCTCGAGCGCAAGAGCTCATGGCGGACCATGCTAGACTCCGTGCCGCCTCGGGGTCCGCATCGCGGGTCACCGTAGAGGCTGTGCTCCCACCGGACGTGATCGGTCTGTTCGCCCTGATGCCGGGTGAGATCTGAGTCATGGCGCGCAAGCCCGTCACCGATGTATCGGCTTGGCCCTCGCTAACCCTCGAGGGCAACCTCATCGCGCCGGCCATGGTCGCCAGCATCGACCGCAGGCAAGCCTCTGAGCAGAAGGAAGAAGACTACCGGATCCGCAAGGGGTTGACGATCCGCGAGGAGATCTCGACCGCCTTCCGCGTGGGCCAGTCCCATTTCGACGCCTTCGCAAAGCTGGAAAACTCGTCGGTGGAGGCCACCCGCCGCTTCGTTCGAGACTTCCTCGCGGAGACCTTTGGCTTTGACGATCTCGCTCCGGCCAATGGCATGATTTCCTTGCTTGCCGGCGGGCGCGTGCCCATCGTCGTCGTGCCGCCCTCCGACGAGAAGCTCGACCGTCGTAGCCCGACGCTGTCTGTTGATCGCTCGCGGTCTCCGGCTTTCGCGCTCCAGGACTATCTCAACGAGAGCGATCAGGCGCTTTGGGGTCTGGTGACGAACGGGTCTGTGATCCGCCTCATGCGCGACAACGCTTCGCTGACCCGTCCCGCGTATATCGAAGCCAACCTCGCTCAGATCTTCAGCAACGAGGATGTGGCCTCCTTCGCCGTGCTCTGGTCGCTAATCCACCGGACGCGGTTCGGCCTTGCCGGCGCGCCCATAACCGACTGCGCGCTCGAACGCTGGCGCGAGGCGGGATCGCGCGAAGGGGAGGCTGCCCGTGACCGGCTGGCGGCGCAGGTCGAAATCTCGCTCAAAGTGCTCGGCTCCGGTTTTCTGGAAGCCAACCCCGATCTCGCCGCTCGGCTGAAATCCGGCGAAGTCAATTTAACCGAATGGTTCAACGAGCTTCTGCGCCTGGTCTATCGCCTGATCTTCCTGATGGTCGCCGAGGATCGGAATCTGCTTCACCCCGAGGGGGTGAGGTCCGAGGCGCGCAAACTCTACGCCGAAGGTTACAGCCTTGGCGCGTTGCGCGGGCAATCTGTCCGCGCCAGTTCCTGGGACAAGCACCACGACCGCTACGAAGGCATCAAGATCATTTGTCGCGCGCTTGACCATGGGCAGGCGGCGCTCGGCCTCCCAGCCCTTGGCGGCCTCTTCGGCGCCGGCATGTTGCCGCATCTCGAAGCTGGCCGCCTGCGCAACCGCGCCTTCATGGAGGCGCTCTACCGCCTATCCTGGCTCTCCGACAAAACCGGCGTAGTGCCAGTGAATTGGCGCGCGATGGAGACCGAGGAACTGGGCTCGGTCTATGAATCCCTGCTCGAACTCCAGCCGCAATTGGGAGACGACGGCAAGACGCTGATCTTTGCTTCGGAAGCCACCGAGCAGAAAGGCAACCAGCGTAAGACCACCGGCTCGTACTATACGCCGGACAGCCTCGTTCAGGCGCTCCTCGACACAGCGCTCGATCCCGTGCTCGACAAGACCGAGGCCGAGGCAGCCGATCCCGCCGAGGCGCTGCTGAATCTTTGCGTCATCGACCCCGCATGCGGTTCAGGCCACTTCTTGCTGGCCGCCGCCCGGCGCATTGCCACTCGCCTGGCCCGCATCCGTGCTGAAGGCACTCCTTCGCTGGCCGATTTCCGCCATGCGCTGCGCGATGTCGCCCGGTGCTGCATTTACGGGGTGGACCGCAACCCGATGGCTGTGGAGTTGACCAAGGTTGCGCTCTGGATCGAAACGGTGGACCCCGGCCTCCCTCTGGGGTTCTTCGACGCGCAGATCCGCTGCGGCGATGCGCTTTTGGGCGTGTTCGACCTGAAGGCGCTGGAATTGGGCATACCTGAAACCGCCTACAAAGCGCTCGCTGGCGATGACAAAGAGGTGCCGAAATACTATGCGCAGAAGAACAAGCGTGAGAAGGCCGAGAAGGACGGCATCGCCCAAGGTTTTGGCTTCGACCGCGCACGCGATCTTATGCGCGATTTCGAGGCGCTGCGCGCTATGCCCGAGAACACGGTCGAGCAGATCGAAGCCAAGGCCGCTCGTCTGCGCACGCTAACCGCGAAAGGCGCGTCCGCTTGGCAGCTTGAGACGGCCTGTGATCTCTACGTGTCGGCTTTCTTGTTGCCTAAGACGAAGGGTGGCCCTCATGCGGGGCCTGACGGGATGCCGCGCCGAGGCGCCGAGATGGCACCGACCAGCGGCACTATCTGGGAATGGCTGCGCGGTGTACAGCCGTTCGGCCCATTATTCGGTGTGGCCGTCGACGCTGCCCGTACAGCGTGCGCCTTCCACTGGCCGCTTGAGTTCCCCGACGTCATGCAGCGTGGCGGGTTCGACGTGGTGCTCGGCAACCCACCTTGGGAGCGGATCAAGCTACAAGAGCAGGAGTTTTTCGCCGCGCGCAGCCCGGAGATCGCCGGCGCGCCGAACAAAGCAGCCCGCGAAAAGCTGATCAAGGCCTTGGAGAAGGCGCCCGAGGGAAGCTCTGAACGGGCCTTGTCAAATGCGTTCGTCGCGGCGAAGCGCGAGGCCGACGCGACGAGCGAGTTTGTCAGAGTCTCTGGTGATGAGGGTGGTCGCTTCCCTCTGACCGGACGAGGCGATGTTAACACTTATGCTCTGTTTGCCGAGTTGTTCGCTCGCTTGGCTGGTCCAATGGGGCGCGCCGGCGTGATCGTGCCGACCGGGATCGCGACTGACGCAACAACTGCCCCCTTCTTTGCGTGGCTCATTGGGACCAAGCGGCTAGCGAGCCTAATCTCGTTCGAGAATGAGGAGTTCATATTTCCGGCGGTTCACCATTCCTTCCGGTTCTCCTTAATGTCGATCACATCCGTTGAACAACGTGATACTCGATTTGCTTTCTACCTGCGCCATCCATCAGCGCTTGCAGATCCCGAGCGCAACTTCACGCTTTCGCCGGAGCAGATTGAAGCCATCAACCCCAACACTCGAACGGCTCCCGTCTTCAGGTCGCGCCGCGACGCGGAATTGACAGCGAAGATCTATACCCGTGTCCCTGTTCTGATTGACGAGCGCCGCGGCCCAGCAGGCAACCCTTGGGGGATAAGTTTTTTGGCGATGTTCCACATGTCGAACGACAGCAGCCTGTTCCGCACTGCTGCTCAGCTCGATGCTGCTGGCTTCGCTCAACAAGGCATTGATTGGGTGGCGGAGGGCGCCCCTCAAAATTCTGCTGATCCTACCGCATGTCGCTACGTGCCACTCTACGAAGCGAAGATGGTTCACCAGTTCGATCACCGTTGGGCGAGTTTTAACGCCGAAGGGACTGAGGCATCCGATTGTGAGCCCGAGTCCAAGGCGAAGCCACACTTCGAGAATCGTCCGCGATACTGGGTTCCTGTTGAAGAGGTTACCAGCCGTCGAGGGCTGAAAGGATGGTCTCGCCCCTGGCAACTGGGTTGGCGACGAAACGCACGGAGTCATGATCAACGAACTATGATCGCAGGCTCGTTGGTGGATGCCTTCGGCGTCGGCGATAGCATCTTTTGTTTGAACTCAGAGACCGAGAGCGAGAGGCAAGTTTGTCTACTCGCCAATCTCAACTCCATTATCCTAGATTTTTCAGCTCGACAGAAAATAAGCGGCATCAATATGAGCTACTTTCTAGTCAATCAATTTCCTGTAATCGAGCCATCGTTCTATACCGAGCCCCGCCGCGCCTTTGTCGTCCCGAAGGTGCTGGAGCTCACCTATACTTCCCAATCTATGACCCCCTTTGCTCGCGATCTTGGCTATGGCGGTCCGCCATATCGCTGGGACGAAGACCGACGCCACTCCCTCCGAGCCGATCTCGACGCCTTCTATGCACGTGCCTACGCCCTCGATCGCGACGAGCTGCGCTACATCCTCGACCCGGCCGATGTGGAGGGCCCCAAGTACCCATCCGAGACCTTTCGTGTGCTGAAAGAAAAGGAAATCCACGAGTTCGGTGAATATCGCACCCGCCGCCTCGTGCTCGAAGCGTGGGACCGGATGGAGAGGGACGGGACATTCGTCAACCTGGGGCTTGCTGCGGGCCAGGCTGTGGATACTGCACGAGGTCACGGTTCAAAGCCCGATCTCGCACGTCTTCCGGATGAAGTGTGGGCGCGGGCTTCACAGCAGCCGGATGATGCCGGTGCGGCCCTAGCTGCTATCCTCAAGGCGATCGGCGAACCAACGCCTAGCCGGACCGTTCGGCTAGCCGCCGCAATGATGCTGGAGCCGTATCTTTTGACTTCTCTGCTAACGGACCCGCAAGCGCGGGAATGGCGTCGCCTGGTCGGGCCGGAGGCGGAACCACGTAGGGGCAATGTAGTCGGCTTTGCGGCCCGCACCAATCAGCGTTGGGGCGTCGCGGTTTCCACTCATCGCGGCAACGGTCGCCTAATCGAAAACATGTCGGCAGGGACATGGGCGCCCGGGCCTGGCCTCGATTCATTCGACACCGCCGGCTGGCCGGACGGCCGGGCCGGGTTTGTGCTGGAAGCGCTGAGCGCCCTGAACCTCGACACAACGGTCATCTCAATGCCGGACGAGGTCCGGAGCTGGATCACGCATGCCGCAACAGCATGAGATGTTCGCGCCTCCTAAGCTCCGCCTGACCGTTCCGGCGGGCTTGAAAGAGCCGCGCCTCTGGGTGCGGCGGTTGGTGATCTGGGAAGCGCCGGGTGGCCAGAAGATACGCGACATCTCGCTTCGACCAGGACTCAACATTGTCTGGTCGCCGGACGGTTCGGATGACGATAAGGGCGCCGTGGGTTTACGCGCCATCGGTCACGGTAGCGGCAAGACCCTGTTTTGCCGCTTGCTGCGCTACTGCCTCGGCGAGCAGCGCTTCGCTGACGAAACCCAGCGAGAGCGTATCGCACTCGCATTTCCGAATGGCATCGTTGGCGCCGAAGTGATGCTCGACGGCGTGTGCTGGGCCGTCGTGCGGCCGCTGGGCATCCGGCGCCGGCATATCGCGATCGCCGACGGCAATCTCGATGAGATCGCCGCCGGTGATGGCGCAACAACGAGCATTGATCCGTTGATCGAGGCCATTGAGCAGAACATTGTGACGCTGGGCCTCGCGAGCTTGGCACGCCTTCAGTCTGGCCAAAAGGCATGGCCGATCGCGCTTGCCTGGCTGACCCGCGATCAGGAATGCCGCTTCGACGATGTACTCGACTGGCGTTCTCCTGCGTCCGGTTCCGATGCGCCGTTGCCGGCAAGCGGACGCGAGACGGGGCCGAGGCGGGAAGCGCTTCGGGCGTTCCTGACAGCCATCACCGACGCGGAGCAGCAAACCCGACGTACTGAAGAAGCTCTGCGGCTAGACGTCGCAAACGCGGAGCGCGAAATATTCTATCTGGATTGGGACAGTGACCGGCGCCACAAGCGACTGGTCGATCAACTTGGCCTTGCTGCAAAGACCTTGCCGGAAATGCCTCTGCTCCTGGAGCTCTTTCGGAAAGCTGCCGACGAGAAGCTCGCTGCCGCGGCCCAGCTCCCGACCGGCGACATGGCTGAACTGGGGCAGGCGCGGAAGGCATTGCAGGAGGCCCGCGAAGAGTTGCGACGTGCCGACGAAGAGCGCATCGGAATAGAGGCCCAGACACCCGTCGAGAAACAGGTTCTCACGCTGCTCTCCAGCGAAATACCGGCCCTGTCTTTCGCCGCAGAGAACGCGGCTAGTCAGGTATGCCCGATTTGTGAAGTGCCCATCGACAAGGCGCTCGCCGAGGGGTGCAATCTTTCCCACAAGCTGCACAATGAAGTGGAATGCCGAGCCAGGCTAACCTCAAAGCACCTGGCAATCGACGCTCAGAAGCAAAAAATCGACGGATTGGATGCACGGTTGAGAGCTCTTCGACCGACCATCGCGCTCGGGCGGCAGCAAGTCGAGCGGGCCGAGAAACGGGTTCAAGCGATTGAGAGTGTCCGGGACGCGCGCACGTCCGCTTGGCAAATGGCAACACAACTCAAAGAAGGGGTAGAGCGATTTGCCGAAGTATCAACTGAGCGCGACGAGGCGAGAATACGGCTGAGGAGCCTCGAGGAGAGGCTGTCCAAAGAACGAGAGAGACTTGAGGCTTTCCGAGACAAACAGGGACTGACATTCGGCAGGATATCGCAGAAGTTCTCTGCCATTATTCGTGGCCTAGTTAATGAGGATGCGAAAGGAATGGTTTCGCTGACCGGCAAGGGATTGGAAATCGTTGTCGATGTTGACGGCGACCGTCGCACCGCCGCTATCGAATCCCTAAAGGTTCTGGCTTTCGATCTCGCCTGCCTTTGCCTAAGCGTGGAGGGATCAACGCGTGTTCCCGCATTCCTGGTTCATGACAGCCCCCGTGAAGCGGATCTCGGCCTAAGTATCTACGACGAGCTGTTTCGCTTGATGTATGAGCTCGAGTCTCTCACGGAGACGGCAGCGTTCCAATACATCATCACAACGACGACTCGTCCTCCTGATGATGTTCGTCGAGACCCGTGGCTGCGACTAACTCTGCGCGGTGCTCCTGGCGCGGCGCGATTGTTAAGCCGCGATCTATAAGGGGATCCTGTTGTGCTAGAAGCGCCTCAGTCTTTCGTCGTTCGGCAGGAATGCGAAAAGGCCGCTTGGCAACATGGCTTTCGCCGCGTGTTGGGCGAACAAGCAGGATGGTTGGCTTTCGGCTCAACTACCGCGCAGGGCATAATCTATATCGCGGCGGCCGGTCCGCAAGGGCGGTGGTTTCTCGGATTAGATCACCCAGGGGTGATCGGGGAGATGGAGCTGCTTTCGATCAACATGCAGGGGCCCGGACGAAGCCGATACGTATTCGATAACCTAAGCGGACTCTACACTGCGCTGCACCGGGTCTACCAACTTAGCGTCAGTCTTCCGGATGCGCCGCTACGCGAGTTCGAAGCTCAGACGGCTGCTTTGCCCAAGACAACGGAGGCCGAGCGGCTAGTAGTGCAGAGAATCGGGCAGGATATCTTTCGCGCACGCCTGATGGACTACTGGCAAGGCCGGTGCCCACTCACCGGCATTTCAGACCCAGCTCTCCTGCGAGCCTCGCACATCATCCCTTGGAGCGAATGTGAAAGCGACGCTGAGCGGCTCGACGTGCACAACGGCCTTCTATTGTCGGCGTTGTGGGATGCTGCGTTCGACCGCGCGCTTGTGACGTTCGATGGAGACGGGAGGCCGGAATTCTCCGTTGGTATTAGCGAGCGCGCTCGCGCCGAACTGCGATGGGATTCTCCGATTTCTCTGACACCCGAGCACCACCGCCGCCTCGTGGGTCATCGTGCGAGAGCTCGTGCGTGCTCTGACTCTAACAAAGATGAAAGATGAATAGACGGAAGGGGTAAGAGATATGGCTTTCAAGGCTCCCACACAGGATCAGATCCGGGCGATGACGCCCCAACAGCGTGCCATCCTTTACGAGAACGCTAAGCGTCGCACCGGCGAAGGCGGCCAGGAGATCATCGATTTCATTGACGCAAGCGGACTGTCGCTGAGCGACGGTGATATGCTTTCGTCCGATCCTGACTACATGGAAATGGAGCGGATAATCTGGAGCCCCGAGGGGCGCGAAGCAGCCATAAAGGCTGTCGAGGAAGGCCTACCTGCACTGGCAGGTGTCGACCCGCTGATCCATGCCGCCCTGGGCGAACGTTACCACCCTCACAATGCCGGAACGATCAACGCAGGTGTGATTACAGCCGCCCTGATGCGCCACCTCGGTTACATTGAAGCCGGCCCAGGTGCATTTGCTGGCGGGGTCGCAAAGTCGGGTATGAAGTGGAAAAAGCGTGCTCCTTCTCAGGCGACATAGTTGAGTGTTCGAAATGCTGACTACTAGCCGGAAAAGCGTTTGATCAGTTCCACGGTGTTCGGTGAGCGCTCTCGATGAGCAAAAGAGTTAGGTGGTTGGGTGGGCGCTCGATACTGCGTCCCGGAAGGTCCATCTTGAATTCGAGTCTTCCCATGACGATGCTGCTTCGGCGGTGCAACGCCAAATAAGCAGAGGCCCAAGTAACATCTTCGATAGGGCCAATATTGAAGCTTGTTCGGAGTGTTATCTCGCAGTGTGCCACAGCATATGCGGCGGGCAGGCTTGACGCGTCGACCCCTAAGCCACCTAAGGCGCTATATTCGTCCATCCGTAAAGCTGGCGGAAAAATTGCTTGGATGCCAGGCCAACACCATCCCAAAGCCTTTTCCATCAATGCTATTGCCGCGCTATCGGTCAGGAAGTGCCAATCGAGAAAGTGTGGGCACAATCCAAGCATCGGTCGCCGTATTGGGGCGACCCGACTGCTGGCCTATTCGGGCGATACTTCTGACGCAGGTTGAAGCAGCTAAGGCATATGACGGCCTTGCCCAGCGCCCTTCTACTCATGCGGCTGACCGCCCTCGCCGGCGTCGGAAAGTCTCTGTATGAGCCTCCAATAAGCTAAAACTATACATCGAGAGCTCGGCCTGCCTGTTCAAGCTCATGAAGATGAGTCTTCAATACGGAGTGCCAGTGACCCGATGAAAAGCCAGTCGAAGGATGCTTGATCTTGACTGCCAAAGCGGTGTCAATCGTAAAAGAATCCAATTTCGTAGGATCATCGCGATATCCATCGTTCTTGAGCACCCACCACCAAAGGCGATGCCCGGAAACAACCACGATCTCGGGCTTAAGCCGGTCCATGACCAGATTGAAAGGGGCAGCTCCGCTTTCGAACATCTCATTCGTCGGCGAAGTGCGCGGTCCTTCGGACACATAAACTGGGACGTAATTGTAGAAAGCTACCGAGTCCCAGAAATCCTGGATCTCCCGGGCAGTCATGGAATGCTTCTTTCGGCCTAAAACGGTCTGCAACAGTTTCGTGAAGAACGGAAGCGACCGGTCGCCCAGAACGTAGAGGTCGAACGTTCTAAGGGTGCCGTCCGGATCCGCTTGGCCCGCTTCTTCTTCTCGCGAGTAATGCGATTCACCTAATAGAAGGATCTTGCGACCGCCGAGTTGGTTGGCCGGATTACCCCAGTTTTTGCCTATCCACGGAGAGAACATGCCTGTAATGAACTCCTGGGTGAGGGATCAAGCAAGTCATAATTCGCGGGCGTTTCGCCAGAGCACAATTGGGCAACCTAGCAGCCGTAAAGACGGCTCTGCGGGATCTGAGCGGAGGCCGCAAGACACTCGCCTTCGGCGTACCTGAGTCGTGCCGTCTGCTTGACCTAATCCGGTCGTCTCCTCTCCTGTTGCTGTTTGGTGACGCGAGACCAGGATTCTCTCTCCTCCTGACCGCTGGCGAGCTAGCCGGATGGAAGCAACCTTGACGCGCAATTCTTTTGTGCTCATGCTGCAACCATTGCGTGGAGCGTATTATGAGTTGCAAAGCAATTCTTTGGCCTGCCTTGGCGGCAGTGTCGATGGGCGCTTGTACGGCTATCCCAGAGATCGCATCAGACTACGAATATCCTTCGCAGGAGATTCTGCGCTACGCTGTTTGCGAGCTACGAGACGCTTATACCGAGCTGGACGATAAACGTTTATATCCCCATTTTCATGCACAGAATTACTCAATTAAGATCGCTCTGCAGCCCAAGGTCGACCGCGAATTCAGCGCTAGAGTTGGTATGACCGGAAAAAGCACCAATCTAACGAAGCGGTACTCTGATAGCTGGATCGGCGGCGCATTTCCTGGCGGCGGAGCCCCTGGAGCCGGCGTCACCGTCCGGGGGCATCAAGACGGCACGGTTGGCTTTGTTATTAAATCGGTCAACCTGCTGGCGAAAACCTTTGTGATGAATTGTGACACGGATTGGTCGCCTGCGAAGCACGCTCTAGCTCAAAATCTTGGGATAAGGTCGTGGTTGCTGCGATCGACTCTCGCCGCACAACCGCACGATATTCAGAAAGTCACCGACGTCGACTCGCACAGTTTCCAGGCCGAGATTTACGTAAAGTTCGACGGTGCCGGACAATTTACCTATCTTTTTCCGCTAGGGACTGACTACGCTTCGCTCGGAGCGCAGAACTACACGGACCAATTTCTGACGATCACGATCACCTACGATCCTCCCAAGAAGCCGATCCGGGTGCAGACCATTCCTGGAACTCTCAGCGAAGGCGGAGAGTTTAAGTCGATTGCGGCCGCATCCCCTAGGGCTGTGTCGCCGGATGCAAGAACCCGGCTCGACTTGCTGCAGCTCCAGCAGACCCTCGGTAACCTTCAAGTGCGTGTGACACAATGACGGCTGGAGGCGGGAATGCACTACATTCTTTTCATGATGCTGCTGATCACGCCTCCTGGCCAGTCTCAGCCGAAGGAGGAACGGCTTTACACCTTGCAGACCACACAGGCGATCGAATTCACATCACTTGATGCCTGCTCAGCGGCTCACGACGAAATCAAACGAAGCGTTCGGCAGACTGATACAATCGTAATGGTTAGCTCCTGCCTGGCAAAAGGCGCCGAACAATCGCAGGTTTCGGAGGAGGCGAAGCCCGACAAAGGGATTGCGGGCGGCCCGACAGTCCCGCCGACCGACGGTGCCAAGCCGAATGCCGTGCCGACTCCCGTGCAAAGGCTTCCGAATGCAGTTCACTTCGACACCTTCGACACGCGCAAGCGGAGAGCGCCTACCCGCTAGCTCGTCTGCAACGTATAAAAGCGCTGGACTAACTGGTGTCTATTTCGCACAGCTGAGTGGCGCCGAGTCGCCGAGATCGCGCCCAAATCGACAGAAAGACGGCCGCGTTCACCAAAGAAGCATGCTCCGCAAACCAAACGGCCATTTGCTGCGTCGAATCCTGCTACGACTTAGGTCAGAGAATGCCACTCCAGGCATCGTCGAGGCTCACGCGCCAGCGCAATTGAGCTGGACCCGCTGGTCTCGCGGTTGTCTCATTTGCTGACATTGAACCAGTTCCAAAAGCGTGTCTGGTTGATCCTGCGAATCCGCTCATGGCATGAAGCCGCATCGAGGTTTTCCAGACCATGAACTCAGCCAGCGTAAGCGCCGAGTTCTCTCGCCTTCGCGACTTCAGGTTAGCAAGGCGTAAGCTAAGCAATCACCAAATCGGAGCCTTATCTGTCCACCATTGATCCGTGAGAGTTAGAGCCATAAAAATTCCCCAGGCTCTCAGATATAAGGCGCATTCGGACGTTTGGCTAAGTGGAACCTCCTCGATAGGAATAGCTGCAACTACCTCACAAACTGATCCCTATCATCCAAGCGATCTATTTCGACGCGGTTCTCGTCTCAAGTCAGATCATCTGAACTTGGATATCGTCGTCGACGTTTGAGGCGTGCCCAACAGTACGCGCTTAACAACTTGGATGCCCAACGCCGTAGGGCACAGAGAGCTTATGGCAGCGTTGCTGAGTGATTTCCGACATAGCCGGGCCCTGATATACGCCCTTACCAGCGCGCTCTGTATGGGGCTGTGATACTGCGACGTGCTACTGCTTGTTCAATTCCGCAATATGAGTTGAGGTTGCTCAGCGGTGGCGGACCTCCGAGCCGGGAGCACTATCTCAGGTTTCTTGAGAGTTCTTCAAGAGTTCGTACCTCCGTCCCGCAGACGTTTCATTTCCGCTTGGAAGAACTTTTCTTTCCGCGCCGAAGATGTTTCGCCTCTGAATTCTCCCAACATGGCTCGTACACATTCGAGTGCCCGCGACCGCCACCAATGCTCTTCTTCAGAAAGCCGAATTTACAGAGCTTGTTGATTGACTTCCAAACGGTCGCCATCGTGCGATTTGTAAGCAGTGCTATCCGCTTAATTGAAGGAAATGCCTGCCCAGTTCTCGAGTTAAGATGGTTATCGATCACGATGGCGACCGCTAGATCCGATGCAGATAGAATCGGGCATGAAGCTAGATAGTTGCGCCAATCTTGACGCGCCTTTTGGAACCCCCCGGTTTTAGCGCCGAAAGGATCGTCCTCGGGTCGGTCGAGAGAGCCGGCCACAGTGCCGTTAGATGTCATCGACCAATCCGGCCGCCATCGCGATGGCAAGCGCGTGAGATGTCGAGAGGTGATGCTTTGTGGCCAGATGCCGGACTTGTCGGCTGACGCTTCGCAATTCGCGGGCCCGCAGATCGTAGAAAAGATCAAGCTGATCCGGGTTGCGCCAAGCAAGGCGCCGCGTATTATGGACTTTGTGCATAGTCCTACCTTTTCAAGCTGATGGGACGACTTACAGCTGGCGCGAGCGGCAACTCGCGTCAGCTGGCCACAGTTAACGTGATGGCTTTTGACCGCGTTTGTTGTTTCTCGTTAGCTCTCGAGCCGCTCCTCCACGACGCACGAACCGCTCGCCCATGCAATCATGTGTGGCAGCAACTCCGATGCGAGCGCGAAGGGTAACGAGCTTGGGCGCATGCGCCCATACCATCGCGATTGTGCCTGAGGCGACGTAGCCTCGCTCGATCAGTGCGCGTGCACCATCAAGTAATGGCTGCCGTGTTGCCATGCAGAGTGCCTCGCCCGTGGCGCGCAGGTGAGCGTCGAAGCGGTCGTGCTGGCGCTTCCCTGCGCGATAGGCCGGTGAGACGACAATGATAGTTTCTGCCATCGTCAAGCCTGCTTGCGGGAGCGGTGAGGTGGTCGGGGTTGCGCCGAGCCCGTGCTCTGAGGCCGCTCGATCAGGGTGACGAGCTCACTGATGGGGACCAAGACGCGTCCGCCCAAGCGAATAGGTCTAATCTGTCCAGAGTTCAGGAGATTGTAGAAAGATGTTCGGCCTAAGCCGATCATCTTGGCGGCATCCTTGATTGATACCGCCATGGCGGTGCTGGTAGAGGTGCTTATGACCATGTTTTCGTCCGAGTTAGGTTGAACTCAGACGTATACGGCCGACTCTGGTTTACTCGGAGGGGCGCGAAGAGCGTTTTCGAGCCTTTAGCCCCCAGTGCCCACGATCCCACTCCTTGACCTGTTCTGAATCAATTTCGCGCTTCAATACGATGCTTGCGATATTCGCGACGAGCAAATGGCGCCGCTGGTGGAATAGCGAGGCGATCTTATTGACCAGCCCTACGCAAAAAAGCTGAGCCGCGACATCGGGCCAGCCGAATGACAGTTCCTGTTTGATGATGCGCGCGTAATTCTTGGCAGCCTGCTCAAAGCTCGCGCTAGCCTTCGTGTAGAGCTGCGGGACGCCTTTTCGACCTGTCCATTTCAATGAGATGAATTTTGCGTCCTCCTGCAGCTTTTGCAGGGTGGACTCGAAGTCCTTGAGTTTGGCTGCTCGAGACGCTCTTATGGCATCGGGTGACAGTAACGTGCCGAGAAGGACCGCCTCCTCAAAGATTGCCCTTAGAGCAAGATGTTGGATCCAGTCTTCGCGGCTGCTGAAGCTTTTGGGGAAAGGCAGGGGACCTGAAATTCTTGAAATCTCGACAGCGGGGTCGATGGCTTTGAGCTTATATGTTTTTGCCCCGGAGCCGGTCCTCTCTCGGAGCTCGTCCCAAACATCTTGCATCCGGGAGTCGGAAATAATTCTAGCTATCAACGCGGCTTCATGTTCAGCACCTGAGGCCGATGCTCCATCGTATCGTTTACGCGCGAGTTCAGCAACTAATGGAGGAACCCAAGAGGGGACCTTAAGCTCAGGTCGCACGTTTTAGCGCCTTAAATTGACGATGTTGTTAAGGCGAGGATTGTCGCAATACGCAGCCCAATCCTCCATAAGCCGTCGCCGCTTTTCTAGAGCATCACTGCGTCGATAGGCCTGCTCGGCTTTGTCCCCGATGACGTGTGCCAATGCGGTCTCAACTACCTCCCGCGGGTAGCTAGAAACGTTGCCCGCCCAATCTCGGAAGCTGGATCTGAATCCGTGAACGGTCGCTTTTTCAATCTTCATCCGACGCAACATCATTTCCATCGCCATGTTCGACAGCGGCTTGTTGCGGGCTTGCCCCGGAAACACGAAATCGCCCGCCTTGACATTCTCCAGATTGCGCAGGATCGCAATGGCGCGTGATCCAAGGGGCACGCGATGCTCCCGGCCTGCCTTCATTCGTGCCGCAGGAACTGTCCAGATCTTCTTATTCATGTCGATTTCGGCCCATCTCATTCTCAATACCTCGCCCGAACGCGCTGCGGTGAGGATACAGAACTCGAGTGCCAGCCCGGCTGTCGCCTCGCGCTGTCTCAAATCGGCAATGAATGTCGCTACCTGCTCATATGGCATCGCCGGATGGTGGCCGCGTGCAAGCTTGTATGGCTTAGGCAGCAGGTGGTCTAAATGGCCGCGCCACCGCGCTGGATTTTCGCCATCGCGGAAACCTTTTGCTTTGGCAGCGTCTAGAATCTTCTCGATTCGCCCCCGTAGGCGCGAGGCGGTTTCCGCCTTCGCCATCCATATCGGCTTGAGGACCGCTAGCACGTCATCGGTGGTGATGGTATCGACCGGCTTGCTCCGCAGCGAGGCGGCGTAGGTCTCCAGGGTCGATTTCCATTGGGCTTTGTGCTTGTCATTGCGGAAGCCGGCCGAAAGCGTCTCCCGCACGTCGTCAGCGAAATCTCCGAAGTCGGGAATTCCATGACCGCGCTTACGCTCTTCAATGGGATTGATTCCTTGGGCGATTTTCCGCCGAGCGCTGGCGGCCTTCTCTCGGGCGTCAGCAAGGGGAACGCTGGTTGCGCTGCCCAAGCCCATCTCCTTGGCCCTGCCGCGCCATGTGAAGCGCAGAACCCATTTACGCGCGCCGGTGGCTGAAACGATCAAATAGAGGTTTGCCCCGTCGCTGTACTTGCCCGGTTTGGCGCTTTCGACTTTTCGCGTGGTGAGCTTGCTGGCCATCCTCGTCCCCGTCCAGTCCCCAAACCGGTCCCCAAAAATAGCACGGCTTCGAACGGTCGGATATAGACGGCAGCGGACAAGAGCGACAGGATTGCCTTTAATAAGCGCTGAAGTTGCTGCCCGTAGCGGACGGTGGCAGACATCCCCGGTCCAAGGTATGTCGGACACTCTCTCCGCCATTTGCTGCCGCTCACAACGGTTTGGTTGCAGGCTCGAGTCCCGCCGGTGCGGTTGAGGCGCTTAGTTGCTTTCATTGCTGGGCAGCGGCTTCATATTCGTGGGGTCATGCCCTCAGGAGCTTATTCCGTGCCGCAAGCGATC
>Ga0214544_1003341_pt1 | contig 33266 bp, 28 predicted proteins | sample CNSS3metaG_FD_160074 | JGI IMG/M metagenome (GOLD analysis project Ga0214544, IMG submission 160074) | Root nodule microbial communities from cowpea collected in UCLA plant growth center, Los Angeles, California, USA - CNSS3 | ecosystem: Host-associated > Plants > Roots > Nodule | place: USA...
AAGGTTTCAAGAGATATTTTCCAATACCTAATGACCCAAATATCATGCAATGAATGGGTAAAACAAAGCAAGCTTTAAATACATAAACAAAGATACTAGAAATCAATGGAAGAAGCATATATATATTTAAACCATTTGAAAATACATGAAAGTTCAGTGGCTACATCTAACCCCAACAAAAATGGGTTTAGCTATCCATTGTCATGGAGAGCTCAAGCTTACAAAATAGAAATGGAAGAGGGAGGAGACACAAAGAGGAAGATGGAGTTGTTCCCACAAGCCCTAGCAGACCTCCAAGCGCTCCAAGACGTGTTACTCGAGCTCCAAAGTGTCCAAGATGAGTTTCCCCTCGCGAAAACAGAAGAAAAAGAGCCAACTTGCCACATCAGCGAACACTGGCGCCTGGCGGAATGGTCTCACCGCCAAGCGCTAGATAAAAAACAGTGGCAAATCTTCACGCTACCGCCCGGCGGTGTCCAGGTCCCGCCAGGCGGTGACCAACAGTAGCGCCTGTCTGGCGCTTGGCTAGCACTTGGCTGGCGGTCTGTTCCGCCTGGTGCTTGGCTGGCGGTCTGTTCCGCTTGGCGCTGGCTTCACGTCGCCAAGCGCTTCCTGTTGACATTTTCCTTCTTCTCCTTGCTATTCCGGGTCACTCATTAGTCTAGATTTTTGGAACAAAGCTTCCTATCTATAAAAAGGACACAAAAAATGGGGATTCGTGGTATATTTAGTTTAATGTAACCCAAAAGGTATTTATTTACAAAAGTAAGGTAAAATTGAGGATTAAGTAGGTTAAAAGCTTTGGAAGAGATGATTTTGCTAATGAAATATAGCTTGGATAATGGTTAAAATTAACATTATCAATAAGAATTTGAAATATTTACAGCTCCATCTACAATTTCGAAGTCTTCCATTTGCTCGATGATAGACAGAGAGACAAACCTGCTCAAACAATTAACAAACAAAATTAATTTCCATTACTTTATGAAATGAAGAAGATAATAAAACTGAACACAGAGAACAACCAAGGGGAAAGTTTCAATCTTTCTTGGTTAATACCTTCATTACTTTTGTCGTATATGTAATGAAAAAACAGTAATTTTAAATAATGAAACCTTGTAATTACAAGAATGTCCTTCGTTAACTTATAATATAAGTGAAGTATCCCAACAACTTTATTTCCTACCAACCTTCTATCTCTATTTCATGGCTTCAAGTGGTGGTTGTTCCCCTTCCACCAATGTTTTAGAGTTTATCAACGATGAATGAATTCAATTACCACCTTCACCAACATGGAGATAAATGCACCCCCAATCTCGAGGGCCAACATGGAGTTACTCTTACTGAAAGGTTATGTCGCCATTTATTTCTTCATTAAAGTATTTCTATTAATATTGTACTTTTCCTGTTCTGCTGTAACTAGAACATCATAAAAAAGAAAACTTTAGTCGTCTAAGTAAAATGGCAGCAATTGAGATGTTGATTTGTACCCACATGTTTATTGGTTAAATGTTTGGTGTAACCATTTCATTTGGAAGATGTATTTTTTTTTAAATTTATGTAACACAGGGACACTCACATGACTACATTAGAAGTTATGAACCCAATATCTCTGGAAGACATTCCTCTATTTGGCAATATTGACCTGGAAAACCAAGGTGACAATAATATTTCAAACCCAATCGAAGATAACCATGATGAAGAAGTTCCTGAAGTTGGTATGACCTTCGAAACAATTGATGAACTTAAACAAATTTATAGGAAGTAAGTAATTAAAAGTGGGTTTAGTGTTAGAATTAGAAGTTCATCCAAAGGACAAGAGAATAAGTTATGTTTCATCAAATTAGTTTGTAGTCAGGTAGGCATGTGTGTGTCGGTCATTCCTCCTGAATTAAAAAGTATCCCAAAATAGAGAAAACAATGTCCTACAAGAATAAGCATTGTAAAGAAGGAAGGACAATGACATATACGACACGTCATCAATGTCCACATCCACAACCTTAGTCCAAAAAAGTATCAGCATGCAGGTCAAACGGACATTAGATATGAATGATGAAGTGGGTGTGCGCATTAGCAAGACCTTCCAGTCATTGGTATGTGAAACTTGCGGCTTTGAAAATGTTCCATTTGTGGAGCATGATGTCAGAAATTACATCGACAAGCAAAGAAGGAGATTGTGCAAGGATGGAGATGGGCATGCATTGATAACACATTTCTCAAACATGCGTCAATTAAACAATGACTTCTTCTATGAAATAGATTTGGATTCCAAGGACTGAATATCAAATGGTTTATGGGTGGATGCACGTAGTTGTTCATTTGACATAACATATCTAACTAACAAGTATGACATGTCATTTGCATCATTTGTTGGTGTCAATCACAATGGGTTGTCAATATTACTTGGATGTGGATTGTTGTCTTCAGAAGGTACATCGACATTTGATTGGTTATTTCAGTGTTGGCGTCGATACATGTCAAATAAGTCACCAGACGACATAGTCATGGACCAATGAATGGCAATGCAAAACACAATTGAAATTGTATTTCCAAATACAAGAGGCATAGATAGTGCCTTTGGCACATAATGAAAAAAATACCTGAGAAGCTACAAGGATATTCTCAACACAAGGGTATCAAGTCCGAAATGAAGAAATTGGTATATGAAACAATCACGATGCATGACTTTGAAAGTGGTTGGTCTAACTTTGTCATAAAATATGAATTACAAAGCAATGAATGGTTAAACACACTATATGACGATAGAAGCCGGTGGATCCCGTGCTACTTGAAGAACAACTTTTGGGCTGGCATGTCAACAACATAACGAAGTGAAGGACTAAATGGTTTTTTTGATGGATTTAATAATTCGACAACCACGTTGCATTAGTTCGTTGTTCAATATGGCAATGCTCTACTGCATAAGGCAGAAAAGGAATGTGAAGTTGACTTTGTCTCAATCAACACAACAATTCCGTGCGCAACACAATCCCCCATACAACATCAATTTCAAGAACTTACACTCATGCAAAATTTGGAGAGATCCAAAATGAGTTTAGATCAAAGATGAATTGTGTCATAAAAAGAGTTAATGTTAACGGTTTTGTGTCCAATTACAACACTTACCATTACATGTTATTAAGCATGTTAGTAACAAAATTGAAATAATTTGTAGGCAATTGCAGATGGTAGTGTCTCCTATCATTTCAACCAGTACGATGGTCAAGGATAAAATACGAATGAATGAGTTTGTTTACAATACAATTATTAAGTTCATTTGTTGAAAAAAAATTAAGTTCATAATTACACTTCCTAAATTAACTTTAATTTAATTTTGCTGCAAAATTCCACTGTTCCAAATACAAGTTTCATGTCCTTGTTAACATCGCTTCAAATAAATGACTTAAACACTCAAATGTCATTCGTATCATATCAATTACGGTACACAAATATAATATCAATTTCTTAGAATTTGAAGTCCATTACATCAAACATAATATAAAAAGTTATTTTTTTAATTTTTTTTCCAAGGAGTAATTTCCATGGACAACACATTTTTTGCTGGAAAAGTTGCTCACATGATTGAAGTCTGATGACATTGACAAACACATTCTATTTTCTGTGGTTTGTTTGTCAATGACATTTGATATTTTACAATTCACACACAATAGTAGAAGCCTATATTTTGTCCAGTACTTGCTTTGTTTGGAATCAATATGAGTGTTGTTTATGACCATTTTTTGAACAATAATCATGTAAGTGCAATTAATTAGTGCCTTTCTAAGTTCTATTTTATGTAAATCAATTAGGACAGTCATACTTTTACATTAACTGACATGTGTGGCTCACATCTTAGAACTAAAGTAGAATCCATAAGTTTTACTATCAAGTGAATTAAAATTATGTTAACTTTCATAACTCAAATGGTGGCCATGAATATAAGGTTCAAGAACTGATTTTTTTAATGTCCAATAATTGTCTTTCTGAGATGTCGTTTCTGTACAACAGACATGCCAAAGTTATTATTTCATGAAGTCATTTATAGGCTAAACATCTTCTAACTGAACAACACTCCATAACTTTAACTTTGAAGATCACTCAATTTATGCTAACAATCATAACTCAAATGAAAATGATATTTGATTTACAACATACCAAAAACCCAGACACATCCTAAGCATTCGCAAAACTATTTTGGTATCATTTTCTTCTTTGGACTGTACCATGCAAACGAAGTTTGGATTACACGACTTTTGAACCTTAATCGTGGGTGATTCCTCATACGCATGCACATATTGTTGTTCTTTACATTTTTTTCTTCTACATTATTTGAATTTTCAACTAATTCATCTTCACTTTGGCTTGTGTGTTCCACCTTCAACGTTGAGATTAACATAATACTTCACAACTGTCAATTGTTGAAAATAAGTCATTCCCTTTAGTTGTAAAGGCATTTCGTTTCACAAGAGTCTTCCATCGTCTACATCGTTCATCTAAATGGTCCTCCTTATTTGGTACATTTTCTTCATTTGATTTTGTTTTCCTATCGTCAACAATTGCTTTTAACTTATAGATGGCTCCACCAAGTTCATGAATATCACGTTGTTGTTCAGTTACACCCATTAGGTGGTCTTTTCTTTGGGTTCCACCATCTTTCCTTTTTTTTGTCACACTCATCATCACCTTTTGAGAAGGCTTCTCTCACAACTGAATGACCTAGTTCTTCCTTTAGACACACAAAGATCATGAACAATGTGCAAAATATTTTAAACAACCATCAACATAAATCACTAAACAAATAACAAAAACAAAACAAAAAATATAAATTACCACATTCTTTTCGAAACTACTTCTTATTGACACATCACCAACTTTGTAATAAATCCAATACAACAACCATAGAAATTTTGGTTTGATAGTTGCACCCTTTTTCTTCACAATAAGGAAGTGACCAAAATACCTACAACATCAAATAATCCAATACATATAAAACTAAGTAGCCATTTCATATTAAAAAGCAAAAAAAAAAAACAAACTCATTAGAAAGGTTAGTTAGTATGATTTACTTGCAATAAATAAACACACCCCACAACATGGAAGTGTTTTTTTTACATAATTTCTTCTTCAAAATATTTAACTAGACTCGTCAAATCATCAACAATTTTAAAAAGTGTAACAAATACTGTTCTATTTCTATTGGGCAAAAGAAACTCAAAAATGCCTAACAAAATGTAAAGTTGGCAAAAATCTTCCACATCAAGAGATTCACAATGGTTCAAAAGAAACTTATATATTAAGGTAACTTTTACCTTTTTTTTTTCAGAGAATTTCTTTCTACACACACACACTCTCAACATTAACCTCCTCCAAATCAATTCTATCTCCATATACTCTCAACCCAAGGCCTAAACATACGTCTAATAACTTAAATGCTACAACTTCAAAGTTAATTATAAAACCTTATATGCTTTCCACCCACACTTTACATAACTCACTTAGAAACTTTCGACTGGTCTTAACTCTCTCATGCAACAAAGTGAACCACCAAAACGGTGTTCCTTCAATACATTGCTTTTGCTCTACACTTAGCTTCTTATTCAATAAACCAATATATCTTGTTCTACAAGAACGCCTGAAATTAATCTGTAAATATTCATATTACAAACCATAAATTAAATTAAAATTACTAAAATACAAATGAACTTATAACGGAAGAAAAACAAAAATACCTCGCTTATATCACTACATTTTCCAACTTCACAACCTTCACTTCCTTCACTACTTTAACTACATTGACTCATGTCAACTAACCTGAAATATTGAAACATAATAACCAACTCATTTAACAACCACACAACAACAGAATTTCACAAACTAAACACGAATTATAGGGTTCATTCTGCAAAAACAACAACATAACAACATTTCAAACACCATCAGATGAATGAGAAATTATCAAACTCATTCTACATAACAATGTCAAAAACCCAAAATCAATCAACCACAGATGTTTGAAATTGGCTTCAATGAACTACAACAAACAAACAAAAGCCCCAAAAGAACAACTTACCAACATAAACAAGTTCTCTGCCTTTCAATGCCTTAAAGGCAAACCCTCAAACGAATGTACAACAAAAATTCGAACTTAGGTTTAATGAACAATAGCAGACAATGAAATTAATCCCCTTTAAATCTACTTCCCAACGTAAACATAAATAAGTTTCCTTTCACTGTCTCACAGGTCACAAACAACGAACAAAACACGTATGCCAAAATGTCAAACCACAAAGAAAGAAAAATGTAAACTAATTGTTCAAGACCAAAAAGCGATGATGCTTGTTGAATGATAAACGATCTTCATTTTGGGTAGGCACTGAATCGTTCTAGAAATGGTTTTTTGTTGACAAGCTTTCACTCTTTCAAACCAAGATTCTTTTATTTTTCACAGAGGCCATAAATGTTACTTCATTAACTAAGATTTGGGGAAGAAGAACCAAAGAAAACCACATTCATAGGTCACTTCAAACCTTTTTCACACAACTGCCTGCTTTTTCCATACTCTCTTCCACGTGCATGATACCATAACAACCTTTTGATACCACGTAATAGTAGTTAAAAGAAATTAAAAATTAAAATAACCTCTGCCCAAATTAGATGCCACGTACGCAAGTAAGAAAAAGGTAAAAGATGGAAGGGCATTCTATCATTATCCGTTGAATTTTGCTCTCTAACACACATAAATATTATAGTTTAGCAAAATTCAGTCGAGTCGGCTCCACTCGAAATTTGGCCAAATTTGACTGAGTCGGTCTTGACTGAAATTTGTACATACTCAGCCAAGTCAACTTCAACCAAAATTTGTTCGAATTTGGCCAAGTCAACCCCAGCCAAAATTTGGCCGAATTCAACCAAGTCATCCTTAACCAAAATTCGGCTGATCCTGACCAAAATTTGGACGAGTTGGGCATGATCAAAATTCAGTCTTGTTCGTCCCATGCTGAAACTCGGCTGACAAAAATTTGTCAAATTCGATGGTATCGGTCATAAGGACACAAGTTTTAGAAAATTTAATTTAAATTTGTTTTATAAAGTTTGGATTCTGAATTTTGAACTTGATCCTAATATTTGGATCTGGATTTAAATCTTGATCCAAATATTTGGATTTGGATTTTAAAAAAATCCAATATAGTTATATTGAAAAAATAGATTTGGATCGAATTAGATACGTGAATCTAAAATGAATATGGATCGGATATTAAAAATTTAATCCATCATAACCCCTAAATATTTATTTAATTTTAAATGAAAATTACAATATAATAGTTAGAGTTTGTCGCTAAACGGAAGAAATGCATTTATTCACCCATATAGGTTGATTTGGGTGGCTTCTTATTTTGATTTCATGAATCTAATTTAAATGAATGGTTTAAAGAATGCAAGCATTAATATTAAGACGATAAGCTTCGCTGGCCTGAGTCCACTGTTTTCCTGAATGAGATTCAAACAGCATTTGATTGCATTTAATCCCATATGCTCATATACATCTTCATTAATTATTCATCAATGCACCACAAATATCACAATTTATTGTTTTGGTCCAATTCAACAACTGTAGCTAGCTATTTATGCATAAAATTATTCTTGCCTTACAAAATAGTTTTATTTACGTGGTATACTTTTATATATTTGTGGATTCTGGAGTAAAATTTTAACTTATGTTTAAAGTTATACGATCAAGTATTTCAGTTCTTGCGATTTAAAAAACAATCTGTTAGTAATTTGCAAAATGCCCCCAATTTTTTTTTATGTAAAATGACGATAAAAAAATTAATAACATTTGAAAAAATTATTTAAATAATAATTAATTTTAGTGATAGAAAATAATTATTTACTTGTGACTAATTTAAATTTTAATTTATAAATTAAAAATTATTAATAATTAAATAATTTTAAAATTTATAATTTAAATTTAAATTAATAAATAAAATAATAAATAAGTTTATTATGAATCGTTCACCTTTCAAGGTATGTTGTTACTAAAAAAAAATTAATTAAAATATTAATTTTTAAATTAATTTCTAAATTATTTTTAGTCACTAAATTTAATCACTATTTAATAATTTTTATAATGTAAATATAATTTTATAAGATTTGGATTAATACTGTGTTTTAGAACTTTAAAGATTAAACATCTTATTTATATAATAAATTTTTTTTTTTTTGAAAAAAAAAATCATTTATGAAAATTTAATCATGGAATAAGATAATTTATAGTTTTTAAACCTTTAAACTTCAGATGATGATTGTGATCCAAATATTGTTGTAGGTGATTCACAGTCCGACAAGTTCAATCAATCAGTCCAACTACTTAAAAAATTATATATTTATTTAAATGTTTTTTTTCCTTTCTATTACCAATTATACACGTCAGCAAACAAACCATCATGATACCATATCTCAACTTTACACAACTCAAAATATTTCTGTTTGAGAGCACAAATCAAAGTAATGACCCATTTAATTTTTAAAGCTTTCTCATCATCACCCATGTACTTTCTTAACCTGCACTAAACAACAATAAATATTATAAAAAAAAAACACAATAAAATTAGACTCTATGGAGAAATTACTTAAAACATAGTTACATGTGGGTTTAAGTATTTTTATTCTTAAAAATGTCATTTTGCTTGCTTTTAATCTTGAAAAAAACCATATGCTTATATTCGAATTTATGTTTTTCTCAATTATAATAAATTTGTTAAACTTTTAAACTAGAGAAATGAAAATAAATTTAAAATGATAAATAATATATTTAACAATTTGTAAGAGTACAAATGAAAAGAAAAAAGTATAACCACTACAAGATCTCTCGTTGTTAGTTTGACTGGATTTCAAAATATTTAGTTTCAGTAAATTTAAAACATTTTTTTTTTTTAATTCATGCTTTGACACTTTCTTACAAATATCACAAATTCAATGCATCAATCATAAATCTCTCTATCTGTTTCTGATACAAGTCCTTTGCAATTGAAATTTGAAGTATATATTATGCTTTTAGTGTTATAAAACAACCTTTGGTATATTAAAGAATGAATTAACATATTTTAAAATATCAGAATCATTGTTGATCCGTATATTTTGAAGATATTGTAAAATATTAAGATACACAAAACTCGATAAAAAATAAAAATTGACATAAAACTTGCCTTGTTTTGTGGGTAACCATAGTCCCTCAAAGCTTTAGTTCCTCTATGAGAGCCCTTATGAGGAGTAGTTGAATGTGGCTTACCAACATGGAAGTGATGAGGTGGAGGAATAATGGAAGAGTGTGTCTCGGGACCCCTATAATCAATCTCATATATCTCCGAATGCAACGCTTCAGATTCCCCTATATCATATAAACATTAGTTAAATAGTGTTATCATATAAACATGCATGTAAGTAATAGAGAGAGCAAAAAGAAAACCTGTTGAGAAAGGAGAGAGAGCAAGGAGGAGAATGAAGAGAAGGACGTAGGTGGTTAGGGTAGACTTAATCTCCATGAGTGACATATATGAAAAGTTTGTTGGAAGAAAGAAGAAAAGATTGGGATGATTTATAAGGAAAGGGTTGGAAAGGGGTTTTAATGAATTATTAGAAGTGGTGGGGACAGAGTGGGTACTCTGAAGGAAAATTCACAGCTAAGGCACAGTGTGCTCATGACCATGTCTCTCATCTGTTTATCCTTTTCCGGTTTCTTTCAAGACAATATATGTATCGAAATTGTCGCCATCCACACTCACACAGCAATAAGTTGTGAGATGCCGGTGTCAATGTGTTGGTATGGAACATTAATGCTTCTCTTCCATACCCTTGTTTATCACACACATATTAGGGCCTTATTTCTGTTAGGGTTCATCAATTTTAGGTGTTTTCGGTAAAACTTATGATTGGGTAAGTTTAATTTTGAAAAAGATTTCAGACAATAGTTGCTTCTGAAGTCTTAAACTATAATCGGATTGAATTGAATATGTGTCTTGAACTTCAATCAGCTGAATGGGAGTTGCTCTTTACATTAGTTAAGAGAAACAGACGTAGTGTGGTTGGGACCGGTCCATGTGTGTATAATTGAAATCTGTCACGAGGAGGGACATAATGTGTTTCTTTGTGTGGTTGTGTGTGCACAAATTATATATACTCATAAACAATCTTATTTTTATAAAATCTGCCATGTGAACCTTTTATCAGGTAACAAAATCTAAGTGAATTGGAGAATTTTGATATATGTTTATGAAGCATGGAATGTAGGAAAAGATTTACCTACAAAAGATTGTCTGACGTTCAAGTAAATGAGAGAGTTTGAATCTTTTGAGTGAGAAAAATTAGTATGAGAGAGAGTCTTCTGTAGGTAAATCTTCTCCTGTGTTCTAACCCTTACGAGCATATATCAAGATTCTCCGATCCACTTAAATTTTACTATCTGTCCAAAAGTCATATGTCGAATCTCGATAAGAACTATATATATATATATATATATATATATATATATAGTTATAAAATAAAGTTAATAATAAAGAATGAGAGAATGGGAAGCAAATTTATTGTGTGTCTTATTACTGATAGGAAGAATCTATATATAGATACAACATGTAACCCATAAAAGATACGAATATCAAATAGTTAATACAAATATTTATATAAAGAGTAATGAATCATATGAGTATCAATCATATCAATCATATGAGTAACTGTATCAAATCAATAGACGATCATTAATCCCCTTGTGTTCATTGATAAGAGAATGTGCCTCTTTAAAACCTTAACTAGGAAACCCTTTGGGATAAAAACCTAGTGAAGGAGAAAGAGTACAACATTTTGTATTCTTTAATACAATATTGTTCATCACATATTTTTTTTCCCTCATGTAAATTTACATCATTAAGATGATAGAGTCCAATCTTGTGAACCAATTATTTAAAAGTTCTCCTTGGCAAAAACTTTGCAAATAAATATGTTGGATTTCACATGAATGAATCTTTTAGATCTCTACCTCTCCATTTCTTTGAAAATCATGAGCGAAAAAAAATTTTGGAAGAATATGTTTTGTTTTGTCTCCTTTAATATATCCTTATTTCAATTGAGCAATACATGCATTATTGTCTTCATATTTGGTTGTTGATTTCATTTTTCCCGAGGATAAACCACAAGTTTGTCGCACATGTTGAATTATAAACCTTAACCAAACGCATTCACGACTTGCCTCATGTAAGGCTAAAATTCTGCATGATTTGACAATTTTGTTGTTATGGTTTGTTTCACATATCGCCATGAAATTATTGTGCTACCACATGTGAACAAATATCCTGTTTGTAATCAACCATTGTGACATTGTGAGAATCTAATAAATAACATGCATTTGCATAACCCATTAGATCTGATTTTCAATAATTTGGATAAAATAATTCCACATTCATAGTACCTTTAAGATAACAATATCAAGTCGAGTATAATTAGCAAGATACATTAGTGCTTATAACACTAAGATATGGTACTTCTGAACCAAGAAGTTCTTCATCATTTTCTTGAGGTCTAAATGAGCTTTTATCAACATGAACGACCTCACAATCATTGGAACGCATAATTGATGTGACTTGTCCATTTAGAATCTTTAAGCACTTTCATTATATAAGCCTCTTGATGTACAAAAATACCTTTAAATACTCAATTTCTAATCTCAAACAATTTTTTTTCCTTTTCAAGACCATTCATCTCAAATTATTTCTTTGAGCAATCAATTGCCTTTGTGAGCTCATTAGGAGTTCCAACAATGTTTATGTCATTTACATAAACAAAATTATCGCAAATTCATTTTCTAATATTTTCATATAAATACAAGGACAAATAGGATCATTTTTATATCCTTCTTTTTACAAGTACTCAATAAGATGGTTATACCACACACGTCTTGATTACTTTGATCAATAAAATGACTTGTTCAATTGTACTAAATAACCCTATTTAGAATTTGCCTTGTAGGGCAAATTAAATTCTTAAGTGATTTTCATATAAATATCATTTTCAAGAGCACCTTACAAATAGGTTGTAACATCATCCATTAGATGTAAATGCAGACCTTGTTGTACAATTAGGATTATCAAATATTTCAATGTTGTTGCATCCAATACTAGTGAATATGTTTGTTCACAAATAAATACTACGTTTTGTGAAAAACCTTGAGCAACCAACCATGCTTTTTATCTAACAATTTCATCATTGTTATTTTATTTTTGTGCAAAAATCCATATGTACCCAACGAGTTTCACAACCTTAGATGTGCAAACTACATGTCCAAAAACCTTTTATTTAGCAAGCAAATCTAATTATTCTTCTTTGCATCTTTTCATTTTGGCCAATCATTTCTTTGTCGAAAATCCTTAATGATCATTGATCCTCATTATCACTTATAACATTCATTTTGGTTCCACATTATCTTATTCATGATATAATTTATTGAGATCTCATCATTTTCAACAATTTCATGTACCTAAGGACCTTTTGTAACTGAATCATTAATTATGTCAAATGAATATTTTGGTATTTCCACCTTTTCAATTAAGTCATTTAGAACCAATAGGCCTACCACACTATAAGTGTGTCTTTAGAACCAACAGGCCTATCACGCTTCAGGTGTGTTATGAATTAATATCAAATATATTTGGAGCATTAGCAACTGATATATATTATTTAGTTACCCTTTCTGTTAGTAAAAACATTTGGTAATTAGTTGACTAATTTTATAAATGAATTATCCTTTGAACTTTCAATTCACATTCTTTTGTATGAGGATCAAGAAAAAATAATGATAATTCATTCCAACCTATATCTTTTTCCAATTGTTTTCTTTCTCTCCCTAATGTTGGAAAAACTTATTCATCAAATGGTTAAAAATCAAACTGTAAATAAGTCTTATGTTGGCAGTTCAAGATATTTTATTATTAAGGGAGAATCATATCCAACATATATTCTCAATCGCCTCTAAGGACTCATCATAGTCCTTTTTGGTGGAGAAATTGAAACATATACACCACATCTAAAAATTCTTAAAGGAGAAATAATAGGTTACTAACCAATATTGCAGCATGATAGAGTATTTGTGATAACTTGTTGGCTTGATGCGAATCAATATTGTAGCATGTAGAATTGCATATCCCCAAGTAGTCATTGGAAGATTAGCTCTCATAAGTAAGTCTTGTAACCAATTTTAGAAGTTTTAGTAATGATTCCGCAAGTATATTTTGAGTATGAACATGTTCTACTGGATGTTTAACTTCAATTCCAATGACATACAATACTCATGAAAAGCATGAGATGTAATTTCACCAATATTATCAAAACAAATTTTCTTAATCAGATTATCTAGGAAGTGAACTCTTAATTATTCTAATAACTTTGCAATTGTTTGATTGCGAGTTGATAATAAACAAATATGTAACCATCATGAGTTTTTCAACCTTTTTTTCATCATAATAGATCCAGGATGACCCAACTGATCATGCGAAACAAAGAATTCATTTTGATTCTTACACTTCTAGTTTACCATGACATGCATTTTAATTGTACTAATATATGTATAGTACAAACCATCCAACTGATCATGCCAACAAGGCATTCATTTTGATTCGTAAATTTCTGGTTTACCATGACATGCATTTCAATTGTACTAATATATGTGCAGTACAAACCATAAGAGAAGGTTGATAATTTCTCCAATACACATTTTTTTTCAACTCAATTCTAGTGATATAAAGATATTTCATATCTTCTTCATTGTTTGTCTCAATATGATATCCATTTAGACAACTACCATTGAAACTTAATAAGTTTCTATTAAACTTCTTGGTACAAGTATAGTACCTCTTTTGGAGCCTTCAAATATATTTGTAGTGCTGGAAATAATGCTAACATTGACTTCACACATTAACATATAAGAGAAAATTTTATTACTCTTGAAAATTGTATAGTTGTTGCACTATCAATAAGATACATATCCTCATCATTGGAGCTAGTGCAAACATTTTTTCTTCATATAAACATAAACATCAATATTAGATAATACTATGTAAGAGGAGAAGAAAAATAAAATATTTAGAGGATTTTATTGATAAAGAAAAGCTTATCTATAAGCAACATGAAACATGAAACAAATATGAAGCATTGTCTTCAAATTAAAAACATAATATGAGAAAATCTATTTTTTAACACTCTCATCAGCAATGAGGTGATCAATGCTTCCATTTGGTTTAGCAAAGAAAATAACAATATCAAGATGAGTAGCATCCATATGGCCATAATCAGAATCATCATCTTCATAAGTAAAGTGTATTTCTATGTTCTTCTTATTATTTTTTAAGATGTTTTGATGTACGACAAATACAACTCAAATGACATTTAACACCGTAATGATAACTTATATTCTCATCTTATTTGCCATTAGTTTCACCTTTTTATTTTTCCTTTTTCACACTATTGTTCCACTTTTGATGATAAAATGTTCTTTTAAATTTTCTTTATGACCATGTCCCCAATCATGATCCCTAGCATGACCACAACCACAACCAAGGCAACTACTATGACTATGAAAATATAAATAAGAAATATTATTGCCTTCACTTCTACGAATGAAGCAAAACCAGTTGGATGGATCTCATGAATTTTCACCAAAAGCTTCATTGTTTAGTTCAGTCATACAAAGGCATGAAATAAATTCATAATATTTGTTAAATCTCTTTTCATAATATTGTTGTCGCAAGATCAAGTTAGTTGCTCAATGCATTATTTATTTCTCTAGTGGTATCATAAAAACCCATTGCATCTAAATGTACTTCAACATTTTATATCCAATATAAGTAACTCTTCCTTGTAATAATAATGTTTAACGTGTTTAGAACTACCCGATAAAGTAATAATAATAATAATAATAATAATAATAATAATAATGATAATAATAATCCTAATAATAATCATCATCATCATAATAAAAATAAGGGTTAAGTATGTTTTTAGTCCTTGAACTTTAATCCAAACTTGGAATTCATCCATGTCCGAAACTTTAATATATTTTGGTCCTTAAACTTTAAAAATGAATGAATATAGTCCATTTAACTCAATTACGCTAACTTTTCTTTAGGTGTCAAACAAATTTCCTGACAGATATTGAATCCAGAATGTGTCAAACGGTGTAAATAACCCAATACTACCTTTAGGGGACCTCAGATTGAGTCCATTTGTTCCACGCTTGGTAGATACAACTTGTATGCTCCAACTTGAGGGGGAATGTTACAATAATTACATCTATGTATCGTCATTAATCCTAAGTAGGGTGTAATGTGTTAGACAATTTATTAGTTATACCTATAATCATATCTAGTTATATACCTAGGTGTCTAGTGCAATCTTTTTATCTTCCATGTGCTCTTGAATCAGTTTTCCATTATAAATAGAAGATTATGAGAGGGTTTTATTAAGACCTTCAAGATGTATTTCTCTGTTTTTAATCTTAATTCAAACAAACAAACATCAAATTGAAATTTTAGCGATGTTTGTTACCATTTAATGAAATAACAAGGTTTGATGTCTAAAAGGCTTGAAGCCATTAAACCTCTAAAACCTAAAAACACAGTAACGCCACAACTCCCCAATAGCAGGTAGTACCAGTTACATGGTCGATATATACCATACTCTTGAGGTAATATTATTGTTTTTGCTTTTTCCACCAAAGCATATGGTACTTCCAAATCCAAGAGATGTTTATATAACATGTTACCAAAAAGCCCTAGTTAGCCTTCTAAGATTCATTGAATTAGACATAAAAAGCTAAAATGAATAAGGAAAAAACTAATATAAAATTATTTAACACAATAAATAGACAAACTTAATGAGTATTGGATAAAAGAATCCCTACCACATATTCATCCAACAAGCACCATTAAAATTTGTTGAATTCAATCAAATTTGACTTATTTTTTTGGCTATCAAGCATTAATCAATCTACAATAAAATGACATGACAAAACTCCTAGACTTTGTAGATATGCAAATGAGAGACATTTATGTAATCGGTAATATGACTCTCCAAACTGTCCATAGTAAGTTATGATACTCTTACAAATTTTCATCAACAAGAAATAAGACAATTTTACAATATATAAATAGGTGCAACACTCATATGATAAACCAATTTTATAAGTTTAAGTTACATTTCAAGTTCACTTTTTAATAGATATAGCATTAAACGAAACAAAGACACAGACATTTCATTTGTTTCTTGATTCTAATATCCACAAAAGTATTCATGTGTTACGTAGAGTCTAAGGGATAGCAAGAGAGTTCTATTTCATTCGTTTTTCATATCTTTATTAAAGTACTCATTTACAGTTAATCTCATCTAACCTAGAACTAACAAGGTAAACATCACAAATATTTTGTTTCTCTGATTGAAAGGTAGAGAAAGTAATAATTATTATTATTATAAATAAATTAATATCACAGGACCCATTATTTGACAAATTTACTTTTGGTTGAAAGAATTAATATGAAAAAAAGATTTTATTCAATTGATTCATTTGAAATAGTACATCAACTTCTATATATAGAGAATTCAAACCCTAAAGTAATAATTACATGAGATCTTTAGAACCTTCTAACAACTCCTAACAACTTCTAATAATATATTTAATATCCTACCAACAACTTTCAGTATTGCGTTTAATACCCAACTAACCACACTCTCTCTCAAACTAATGAATGGATATCTATTATTCTCAACTTACTTGTGAGATCATGAAATCACTCAATGGGAAGACCATTTGTATATAGATATGCTAACTGAAGTCTAGATGGGACATAGGAAGTAGTGATAAGACCATTATCTAGTTTCTCTTTAATAAAATGTCGATTTATCTCTGTGTTTAGTCTTATTATACTAAACTTCATTGTGTTGACTTGTTATCGCAATAAAGGATCATTGGTTCTTGACATGCCACTTTAAGATCATTTAGAATGATTCTCATCCATAACAATTCACACACCCCTTGTCTCATAGCTTGCAATTCAACATCTACATTAGACCTTACAATAACATTTTGTTTCTTACTTTTCTAAGTCACTAAATTTCCACCCAAGAACATGCAATATCATGAAGTGTACTTCCTATCTATGACAAAACCTGCATAATCAACATCAGTATACAGTTCCATTTTAATTTTTCATCTCTCTTAAACAATAATCCACTTCCTGGACTTGTTTTCAAATATTGAAGCATTTTGTTTATAGTATGTAAATATATCTCCCTTGTATCATGCATAAACTAACTGAGGACACTTACAGTATAAGCTATGTCTAGTCTGGTGTGAGCTAAGTAAATGAGCTTCCCAACAAATCTTTGATATTGGCCTTTATTCACAGTAAAACTACCTTCATTACTCCCAATTATATGGTTTTGTTCTATAGGAATTCTAATGGTCTTACAATCATACTTATTTCTTCATATCAATAACATACTTTCCTAGGGAGATAAAGGTGAATTTCTTCGAGAAAGCTACTTTCATCCTAAGGAAGTACTTTAATTTTTTGATCCTTCATTTCAAATTGGGCGACAAGCTTTTCTTTCAAGACTTGTTTTTCATGTGGATCATCTCCTGCAACAATCATATAATCAACATATTCCAATTGTAGTGTAATTATACCTTTTGGGAAATGCTTGATGAACATGGTATGGTCACCTTGACTTTATCGATACTCCATGGAGATCATAATCTGACTGAGTCTACCAAACTAAGCACGAGGTGGCTACTTGGGCCTATAAAAAGCTTTTTTCAACCCACATAATTTGTTCCCTTCTTGAATAAGCCTAAAGCTTGGGGGAATTTCCATGTAGACTTTTTCCTTTAATTGTCCATGCAAGAAAGCATTTTTCACATCAAATTGTTGTTATTCCTAACCAAATAAATTGTCAATGATAGAATGATTCTAACTATGTTCATCTTTGCCACTTAAGCAAATGTCCCCTCATATTCAACACGATAAGTCAAAGTAAATCCTTTAGCAACTAACATTGCTTTTTAAAGTTCTAATGTGTCATCAGATTTATACTTTACATTATAAACCCATCTACATCCTACTGCCTTTTTATCCAATGGCCAATTAACAATTTTCCAAGTTTGGTTCTTTTCTAAGGCATTCATCTCTTCATTTATGACTTGAACCTAATTATATATTTCAATGCTTCTTGAATTGAAGTAGGGACTTTAATTCCATCAATGGCAAAGAGGAAACTTTGTTGTTGCATAGATAGGTTTTTGGTGATCACAAAGTGAGAAATAGGATACTTGGTACAAGATTTGGTTCCTTTCCTCAAAGCAATAGGAAAGTCATCAAGGTTAGGTTCATATTCAATATTCAAGGAATTTTCCAAAGGTTTAATAGTGCCAAAAGAATGAGCACTTACACCCAAGCCAGATAGTTAGGTTTCTTTTATCTCCTCTGATATTTTATATGGTAGAAGTTCTTTGGATGACCAATTATTAAGGTTAACCCTATCTCGGGAAACAAAGTTGCCTTGTTAGGAGCAACTTCAGAAACATGGCTAATTTCTAGAGTTGATCCTGACCCGAGAACAAGGATGCCCTTGTTAAGAGCAGCTTCAAAGATATCCATATAGGATGTGTCGGGAATACCAAGAGTAGTGCGAGATGGTTCACGTATGAAAATGATAAAAGATGACTCAAAAGGTTCAAAAGAACTCTCCCCCTAAAGTTGAGGACATTCGTAAAATGATTTAGTTTCATCAAAAGTGACATTCATGAAGGTAAAAAACTTTCAACCCGAAGGATGATAGCAATGATATCCCTTTTTATTAGATGCATAACCAATGAATATACATTTAACAACTCAAGGATCTAACTTTTCACATAATTGACTACAGATATGGATAAACACAACACATTTAAATACTCGACTCTGAAGACTAGAGAGAAAAAGAACAGATGGAAAGAAGGAAATATGAACTCAATAGGACTCAGACCGTCTAGGACTCGAGTGGGTAATCAGTTAATAAGATATGCCGCAGTGAGGACAACCTCTCCCCGATAAGATTTAGGGACATTCATTTGGAAAAGAAGTGTTCATGTCACCTCAAGAAGATGCCTATTTTTTCTTTCAGCAATGTCATTTTTTTGGTGTATACACACAAGGAAATTCTTGAATAACACCATTTTCAGAACGTAAACATTTAATTGACTTTCCAAATTGTGTTTTTACCATATGGAAGAATTTAACAAATAAAGCAAAAACTTCAAATTTTTCTTTAATGAGGAAAGTCCATGTAACATAGGTAAAATCATCAATAAATGTGACAAACCATTTAGCACCAGAAATACTATAGTTTTATGCAGGCTCCCAAATGTCAGCACGAATTAAATCAAAAGGATGGACACTCTTTGTATTACTAGAAGGATATGTGGCACGATGGTGTTTTGCAAGTTGACATACATCATATTTAAATTACTCAACAAACTCTTTGGAAAATAAGGAAGGGGACATGAACTTTAGAATCGAAAATGAGGGATGTCCTAGACAACAATGGAGAAGCCAAATTTGAGACACAAAGTACTTGTTTTTGTACTAATAATATCTTTAGATTCCAAGTTGTTAAAATAATACAACCAATCCCAAGTCCTTACATAAATTTATAAAAACATTAAAAGATGAATTGAAGTTCTTTCCAGTCATAACCAGAAAGCAGGTACTAAAAGGTGACTTATTGATAAACTCCATCTGAGATTTCAAACGTTCAATTTCAGCACATAATTCATGTATCTCTAGAGTTAGAAGTGTTAGCACAAATGGTCTTGGTGATTTGGTGCTTGAAGATTTGATCAAGATGTATGAAGTCATTGCATTGGAACATGTTTGAACCATGATTAAATTGATGAAGAAATGAAGATTTGATGATTCACATGTTGATCAAGCCTTGTGTGTGTTATATCTGGATTACTCATGAAGAAAACAAGCTTGAAGATTGGAACTCTTAGTGTAGACCATTTAGCATTGTATAGATGTATAGGGTTTGATTGGTGTCGTTTAATCTATTGTATGGTTTTTCAACAGGTTAAATAGTTTCTTTTAACCTGTTGAATGATTTTTTAACATGTTAAAAGGTTTGTTACAGTAGTTTTATTTGTTACATATTTAATTAGTTGACTTATTTTTTAATCGACTAATTTCACGTAAGTTAAGTAAAACCAACCGGTTGAGTGATAAATCAACTTGTTGAATTTGTTAACAGATTAACTATAAGTTCAATTTTTCTCGATAAAGGGAAAGATTTACCATTTTTAAGTGCAAAATCATTGGATATTCTGTGGAAAACTCTCTTTATCGTACAGAAGTGTAGCCATTGCAGATTGATCTTGGATCTTTCTTAGAGCAATTTTTCTTAGTTTTGGAACTTGGTGAAAGAGTTTTGATTGGCTAGGGAAACCCATCATCCAGGTTTGATCTTTCTCAAGTTTCTGGGTGGTTCCTGGTGGTTTTCCAAGTCTGCAAGGGTGGTCTTGTTGTGCTTGTTTTGATTATTGTGAGATTCAAAGGTCTTAGGTTGTATTTTTGCATATTTTAAAAGTGTAATCTTGTGGATTTTGTAAATCTTTTGAAATAGTGCAAGTCAGGCTTAGATTGTCTTGACAAACTGGATATAGCTCAGATTTGAGTAAACCAATATAAAAACCTTATGTTCTTGTGCTTGCCTCTAACTCTTCTCTCTTGCTTTGTGCTTTAAAGTTTTAAGAAATTTGAATTGAATCATGTTTTAATTGTTCTTCTGTGTTCTAGCATGATCTGAAGCTTGACTTATATTTGTATTACTCATTTGAATTAATATTGATAAGTCTTTCATGCTTTTGGTTTAAACCACAAATTCGAATTTCTGCAGAATTCCTAGTATTTCAGTCGACTGATTTTGTGTTTTGATATGTTGATTTACATAGTACTGTTAACTGTTTAATGAAATTACCCGACTATCACTGTTTTTGATCAATTAAAAGTGTACAGTCTAGTAGCTATTGCATCCTCATTTCATGGTTGATTTGATTCAAGTTAAAGGTATTTTAAGCTTTCAAAATTTAATCAAATTTTTAATTAGCCATTCAACCCTCCCTTTTTGGCATTTCAATACTCACAAGAAGCTCAATATTGCTTAGTGGAGTTGCCACGCTCCAGACATGGCAGCGGCGACAATTCTGATGATGGCAAAAGGTCCAACGAAAAAAGCTGAATGACAATTGCAACAACAACTCTAGCGAGGGTCCGACGACAATTGTGACAATGGTTTAAGCAAAGGTACGATGAAGGTCCGACGAAGGTCCTTCGAGATTCTGCGACATCTCCAACGAAAGTCCGATGACGACTCTGGCAAGGTGAAGGTTCGACAACAACTCCGATGGATAGCAAACAGGTTGCAAGAACAAAAAGAATCACAAGTTTGGTGCACTTCAGGCAACCATTAAAGGAATCGTGCACTCTGATACCAACTTGAAAGAATTAATATAAAAAATAGAAAATTTTATTCAATTGATTCATTTGAAACAATACATCAACTTCTATATATAGAGAACTCAAACCCTAAAGTAATAGTTACATGAGATTTCTATAACCTTCTAACAACTTCTAGTAATTCATTTAATATCCTACCTACAACTTTCAATATTGCATTTAATATCTAACCAACAACAGTTTTAGAATTGCATCACCCTTTAAAGCAACTCCGTTGGAATTAGAATCTAAATTTCATCATGGACAGCAAATATCCTAATTTGGCGACTAAATTCATATTACAAAAACATTTTTCCATTTAAAACTTATGAAAAAGAAAGACAAAATTTCAATATTCATTATCCAAATTTTAAGATGGGACTCACTCATCAAAGAGGAATCTTTAACATCATGTTCGTTTGTAGGGATACACTATTAAAAGAGAATAGCGAGCAAGGATTATGAGTGATTTGATGTGTTTGTTTGGGTGTATTTGAATGGAAGGAAAGGCACAGATCAGCGGGATAAGGTTAATCCCATCCCGCTTCATCTAATAAGATTTGCGAATGGATGGTGATAATTTACGAAGCTAACCTCGCATCATGTCCCACTTCATCTATTTCCATCCCCCATATATGTGTTGGATTTGTGGTACGTGATGAAGAACCCACCATTGAAGGTGGGCTGTGTGGTCCAACATGGGGAGAAAATGGAGTAATTGTAGGCAAAAATGGTGCATGAATGGAGGCCACACATGAATGGAGGCCACACATGAATGGAATCAATTCCAAAAGTTTTGGAACCAGATCTAAAAAATGTACACATGTTGGAATCAGTTCTGTTTTTTCTTTTTAACCTATTCCACTTTCTAAAAAATATGATAACAAATATTTAATTTTTCGAGCTTTATTATTGAAAATAAAAAACATTAAATTTTTTATACCAAATATATTATAATTTTTATTTATTTCAATTAATAATTTTATTCATCATAAAAAATTCAAAATAATTACAACTCATCTAAATATCATTTTATATTACTTTTAACACTAAGGACAATTAGGTCATTCTATATTTTCATCTATTAAATTTAATTTTTTTTAGTCACATCAATCAAATCATTCACAAACTTTTACAAAAATTACTTTTCAAATCCATTCCACTATCACTCCCAAATTCACAAAAAAAGAACAACATAAATATCACCTTTTAATCAACCCAAATCAATCCTCTTCTTCTCCCTCAAATCATCACCCACATAAGAACACACCCTAAATATAGAACACACCCTAAATATGAGGGTGGCATTAACTATTGAGCATGCCAAAATAAATCTTTGTCATGCCTGGTTTAGATCGGCATATACAAAATCCTAATGGTCCTAACCTCACGGCGAAGGTAATGAGTCATTCAAGCTGATGACAATACAATACAAAACACTCACATTGCTTACATTTTACATCACATACAGAATTCAGTTTTAATCCCTCGTTGCCAGTTAAATGAGTAATTAAGTCGGTATTACAAGCAGGTACCCGAAAAATCTGCATTCTTGATTATCCAAGGATGCTCCATTATCTTCTGAAGAGAGAGCCGTCGTGAGGAGTCCTTCACCAGAAGCTACATTAATTTATAGATTGCTGTCAGAAAGACCACTAATTTGTTCACTGAAAGAATTTACTTTGGCCAAGATATGAATACTGGGATGTTAACTTACCCGGCTAATCAGACTTTTGGCATCTAAAGAAACAGAAGGGTTGGAAGGGAAGCTTAGATCAACCTTCATTATCCTACACAAAGCTAAATACATTAAATACACAATGAAAGAACAACGTCTACTTTAAATAAACATATAGCCCAAGAATTTCTGTACCTTTTGAAGGTATCAGCTTGACTCTCAGCCTCAAATGGAGGGGCACCAAAGAGGAACTCATAACAAAGGATACCAAGAGTCCAGTTATCAACAGCATAGTCATGAGCTTTATTTTCAACCATTTCTGGTGCTAAATAATCCAATGTGCCACACATGGTATGTCTTTTGCTTTTAGACTGAACAGACCAACCAAAGTCTCCAATTTTAAGACGACCCTGCAATCAAGTCACTATTAGTTGAACATACACGTGCCCTTAAACCCCAAATATAATCAATTGGCTCCAACTATCTACCGAATGGATTCACTTTAAGTTTCTTTCATTTAGTCTCTTTTCGATGAGGTGTGGGGAAAAGGGCATTAGAGATTTGACTTCAATATCTATGAGCATTACAGCAAAAAACAGATTCGAGCACCTATACTAAAACTCCAGGCACGACGAGGGTTCCAAACATTGCCATAAGTGAACACTATAGTGTGGAAAAATACATCGTTGGCAGAGGAAGGATATTTTAGCATACCTCGTGATCCAGCAACAAATTTTCAGGCTTGATATCCCTATGAATAACATGCTTCTCGTGGCAATAAGCCAACGCCTTTGTGAGGCTCAAAATATACTGAAATTATCAAAGTAAAAGACGAAGTTAAGAGTTAACGTAATATGGAAAATTTACCTCAATAAAGGAGCAAACAAAGATAACGACACAAAGTGATTAGCATGTTGGAATCATCAAGGCCCACCAGAAAAAGATGAAAGCCCATATGGTTCAAAGATTACATCTAGATATTTGTTGTTATTATGTTACACTTAGAATTTTATGCTAGAATAAGAGACAGATGCCTCTTGGGATTGACTCACCAAAATAATTCAAGGTCTTTCTTTATAAGACCTACCCATGAAACAAGAAAGATAGAGAGTAAAATGTGCATATTCTTCTTATCTTTCATTAGTTTATTTTCTTCTTCTTTCAGGTGCATAACATTTTGGTGCTTTCATTGACCTACCTCCATGTCTCCTAAACCGAAAAAATGACCCAGATGAAACCTTGCAAACCTTTTTGGACAAATTAGCCAACACATGAACCCTAAACACCCTTCCTCAATCCTCCCAAAGTCCCTTACCACAACCCCGAACTCTTTTTCACACCACTCAAAGTCCATCTTCAACACCTTCCCTTAGTATAAAAAAACTTACCTCAACTCCAGGATAGATGGGCTACCGGTTTATATTACAATTGTGATGAAAAGTATTCTTCTGGCCACAAATGCACAACTAATCGTTTTTTAGTTTTAATAAGTGAAGAAGCCACACCAGAATACACCACTGCCGCTTACTCGGACATCATCACCACCCCTAATCTAGATGACCCCACTCATTTCCATTTCTCTTTCCAAGCTTTATCCGGTAGTCCCTCAGCTCAAACCTTAAGTTTCAAGGCCATATCGACAACCTCCCGATTACAATCTTAATTGATAGTAGCAGTTCCTAAAACATTTTACAAACCCACGTAGCCCATCACCTTCACCTTTGTACTATCTCTATTCAACCTTTTCAGTTATGGTTGGCAATGGGAAAGAATCCAATGTGTTTTCCTTTGTCCCAATGTCATGGTTTCTACCCAAACACACACATTTACTATTCACTTCTACTTCATTCCTATGGACGAAACTGACGTGATTCTCATTATGGATTGGTTACGTTCTTTAGGCCCTTTATAGGCCAATTTTTCCAGACCCAGCTTTCCTTTACTCACAATGGCTCCCTCATCACCCTACACAGTATAACAAAAATCTTACACAACCATGCTTCCCTTCACCTCCTAAGATTGTGGGATTGATATTCTAAAAATAAAAACATAATACACCCAGTAGATAAAATTAAAAAACAATAGGAATTAAATCTGAAACTTCCTAAAATATCTTGATAAAGGCCCACCACGAAAATATCAAAGTCCAAATGGTTCAAAGATTGCATCTAGATATTAGTTGTCATTATGTTATACTTGGGAATGTTTTCTGTTAGAATGAGAGACAAATGTCTGTTAGGGATGGACTCGCAAAAACAATTCAAGATCTTTATAAAATCTATCCGTGTAAGGAGAAAGACACATTAAAATTTGAAATTTCTTCTTACCTTTTGTTAGATCCTGATGCATAACACAGCTTTGTCCAAAATATAATATAATATAATATAGCGTCCATTTATTTATTTTATAAACAAAAGGAATTCTCTTGCAAAATTTTTCAGTACTTCCGAAAAAATTATCATTTGCTCGCAAAAATCCCTAAAATATTGTTTTCTTACTTTAATTCAAAAAATACACAAATATAAATAATTTGTATACATATCTTTTAATTTAAATCATGTTGAAAAACAAAACACAAACAAACAGCTCCATAGACTTTTCACGAAGTTTACACAATTAACTTCTCTATAAATCAATGAAAAATGATTCGTGAATACTAAAAAGATGCATCAACACTTAATATACACCTAGAGAGAGAGTAAAAATGATAGGTTATAGGTTATACAATGTGATAAGAAGAAAGAGATAGAAAGAAAAAACAAGTGTACAATGAGTATTGATAAAATGGAGGGTGTATGTGTATCATTGCTCTAAATTAACATTTCACTCTGCCAGCCACTACAACTAGTACACCTGCCGCAGTCATCATAAACAACTCATAATTTGATTTTTAAAAACTTTTCAAAGATTACTCCGACTTTGCATTCTGTTCAACCTCTTCAGAAACAAAAATCAAATTTCTAAAATTAAAAAAACTACAGCTGCTTTCTTCTCATACTCATCTTTTCTCAAGAATTAACACCCAATAATTGAAGAAATGCCAAGAACCAATGAAAAACATTTATCTTCCTTCCAAGTAGAAAGATGACAGCATCCTCCAAATCAAGCCAGAGGAAAGTAATGATAGAGCTAGGTCCTATTTGGGTAAACACTTCTCCACAAACACTCACAGGGTAAGAGAATAAGATGGTAAAATCAATTGAATTTCTCTCCAATATAAAAATCCATCATAACCTTAACTTTCAGAAAACTCATAATTTCTATAAAAACCAAAGTACACAAATCAATTTTGGTAAGCTGGAAGGAAAAAGAAACATCTGTCATGAATTATGAATTATGAAAGATCTTCAAAACATTGCACACACTTGAGAAAATAGATTACCGTAGCAGCTTCCTTCTCTGTAAAATGTCCCTTCTTTCTCATCTCTTTGTAGACCTCACCTTTATGAGCATACTCGAGAATCAAGAAAACACGGTCAGTGTCATGAAACCAACCATAAAGACGGAGGATGTTAGGGTGCCGAAGACTGGTCTGTATCTCCATCTCTCTCCTTAGTTGGTGATGAATTCTATACTTATCAATTTGTTCCTTAAATATAACCTTCAACGCCACAACAAATTTGCTCTGAAAACAAACTCAAATCATATTAAATACAAGAATTTAACTCTATTGGCTACTCAGGGAACAAAATCTACTGTTCTAAAGATCATTGCTTAAGTGAACATTCTAATACTTCAATTACTTGAATGAATCTGAAAATATATACAAAAAGAAAATAGGAATGAAGCGAGAATTAAGAACCTTGACTTCTCTGGCAACATAAACGCTGCCAAATTTGCCCCTGCCGAGAGGTTTACCGATCTCGAAGTCTTGGAGGGACCAATTTCGCTTTGAGTTTTCTTCTTCCGCTGGGTTTTGAGAAGCCATCTTTGGAGGAAAATGTAAAATTCGGTGGCGTTTCTCTCGGAAATTCAACTTGTTTCAACGCGCGCGTTTTTGAATGGCCCTAGCGTTACAAAGCAGGTAAGCAAAACGACAGTCGTTCAAGTAGGGACCAAGGATAATATCAATATGGCTCAAGGTATACTCTTAGGATGGCAATTAGGCCTGGCACGCGCGTTTCATTAAATTATTTACATGATAGTATTTAAATTATTTACACTATTTGACACATTTTTTCTTCAATGTTAACTTAAATATTATCATGAAATGTGCTTGAAACGTCAGATAAACTTAACAAAATTTGGTTAAAAGGACTAAATTCACGCATTTTGAAAGATGAAGGACTAAATTGATATAAAGTTTTGATGAGGGACTAATTCCAAAATTCACTGAAACTTGAGGGACCAAAAACATATTTAACCCTTATTTAAATTATAAAAAAGAAAGTTTATAAAGTTACGTTTTCTAGACTTTCTTACTTCTTCCCTTGGTTCTGCAACCGTAAAGCAACAACTTTCCTTCGTTCTACAACTGTAAAGCAACAACTTTCCTTTGTTATGCTATTGCTAACAAGTTTTCCAATTGTATTTCCTCTCAATTCAAGAGCTCCCAATCTCGATTCTTTCTTTTGTTTTTATTACTTGTGATTATAACATCTCATTTTACTCTAATTTATAGAATAATTTATCATCAACTCAAGAGCTCCCGATCTAGAATAATTTACTTTTGTTTATCATCTTTATTTTATTTTATTTTAATAGAAGGTATGGAAGATTATTTTTTATCTTTTTATTTCTATTTTTATTTAAATTTTTTTGGATTTATTTTAATAGAAGGTATAAAAGATTATTTTTATCCTTTTATTTCCATTTTTATTTTAATTTTTTTGGGTTTATTTTAATAGAATGTATGGAAGATTATTTTTTATCCTTTTATTTCCATTTTTATTTTAATTTTTTTGGGTTTATTTTAATAGAATGTATGGAAGATTATTTTTTATTTTTTATTTCCCTTTTTATTTTAAATTTTTTGGATTTATTTTAATAGAAGGTATGAAAGATTATTTTTTATTTTTTATTTCCCTTTTTATTTTAAATTTTTTGGATTTATTTTAATAGAAGGTATGAAAGATTATTTTTTATTTTTTATTTCCCTTTTTATTTTAAATTTTTTGGATTTATTTTAATAGAAAGTATGAAAGATTATTTTTTATTCTTTTTATTTCCTTTTTTATTTTAAATTTGTTAGATTTTCCTTTATTCTCTAAAAAATAGAGAAGAAAAATATCATACCAATCAAATAAAATATTCGAGTGACATTAAACGAAAAGGGCAATCAAATAAAATATTCGAATGACATTAAAAGAAAAGGGCAAAAAGTGAACAGAACAAAACGTGAACCATTTTCGCTCACATATGCGAAAAAATTATCAGAATCTCGTATCAGTCGTGCATCCGAGCAGCCAGAGGTGTCCGCCGGTGCGTGTCTCAGAGCTGGCCGCGTCTGATCTATGGAGAGGCTTCCGACACCGTGTCGTGCAGGTGTCCGCCGCGCCTCCGTGTCCGTGTCCGCTTCGGAAGCGGGAAGCGTCGTCCAACCACCGTGTCGGAGCATCACAAATTGTTTGTGTTTTGTTCAAATAAATCTTCATTTTAGTTAAATTTGTTCAATTTAGTCTTACCCTTCACTTCATTACTTTCAACATGCACTTCATTATAACACTTACCATCCACTCCTTCATCACCATCACCTTCCACTTCATCAGCCTTCATCACTACCACTGCCACCACCACTATCATTACCACCACCACCACTACCAAACTAAAACCACCACAACCACAACCACATTAAAATCACCGCCACCACCAAACTAAACCCATAACCACTACAACCACCTTGTAACCACTCCCTACAACCACCTCACTAAAATCACCACCCCCACCACCACATTAAAATCACATTCACCACCATCACACTAAACACATCACCAACAACACTATATATACCAAGATCAAGATGAAGAAGTAGTAGAATACTAGAGAAACATACTGAAATGATGTCATATCAAAAGAGAAAAGAAAAGTGAGAATGTTGTGAGCATACACATTGTCATATCTATCTTATAGATAATGGTATTGGTTGAGTGTAACCATTGTAAATCATTCACTATGAGAAGTGAACCCTATGAGCGTTATTGTACTCTCCTACAAAAGATATTATCTTTGTTGTAATTAAGAATTCCCAATCTTAGGGGAAGACTAAGATAGGATACCTGGAGAGGTTAAACTCATTGTAACCTAGAGAAGGTTGTACTCGTACTTGGAGAGAAGTGACTCGTGATACCTTAAGAGGTTAAACTTATTGTAACCTAAAGAGGTTGATACTCGTGCTTGTCAAAGGTGTTGATTAATGAATTTCTTAAGTATGCATCTTAAGAGACTGGACGTATCCTTAGGTAAATATGAATCAATATAAATTCTTGTGTGCATTATTTTCTATCTTAACTCTCTATCTTACTTTATTTGCAATAGTATGTTTGCACAAAAATGATTATAAAATGTCTATAGGCTTTATTCATCCTATCCCTTCTAGAGCCACTTTCCACAAACAATATGCTCGAATGGCCCCATACTCATTAGCAAATTAAAATATGCTTGGGTGGATGCACACTCGCAAGCAACAATTGGACAATTGATTCTCATAAAGAGATGTGTACTCTTTTTCCTTAGTTCAGATATTTTCCCTAAAATAGGTATTTTGCCAAGCACTGTTTTAGTATTAATTTTTCCTTAGTCTTAATTTCTTGTTTTCTTTGGACTTGTTTGTATGTGTTGGTGATCTAGTCTCAAGTGATCTTCTCCATTTATTGCTTGTGTAATTGAGTGAGCATTTAAGTAAGTAGCAAAAATTACCTTGGCAAGGATAAGCTTTGGTACTTAAGTAGTCCAAGCGACTCACCTCGCTTATCTGGAGGTGAAATTGTGAAAGTTCATTTGCTACACTTTTTTGTCAAGTGCTTAAATTTCTTAAGATCATCATGAGTACCAAGTTTCCACCAAGAAAGAGAGTTACTCGCCAAAGTGGGCATCTCTCACAAAAAGATGACCATGATCCATCACAAGAGAACATATTTTGTACAAGATGTAACATTTTTGAATATACATGTTTTGTCATCATGGACAATGGATCTTCTTCTAAATTGGTTGAAAAGTTAAATTTAGCTATGTTATCTTATCCTAAACCTTACAAACTTCATTGCCTAAATGAAGATGGGGATATCATAGTTAAAAATCAAGTGAAGATACAATTTTCCATAGGGAACTATAAAGATGAAGTTCCCATGTGATATTGTTCCCATGAATAATTGTCACATTTTATTAAGAAGATTGTGGCATTTTGACAGACCAGCTATCCATAATGGTCTTTCTAACAAAATCACCCTCTATCAAAGGATAAATTTGTCTTTCATCCTCTTACCCCAACTCAGGTGGTTGCGGATCAAGTCCAAATGAAAATCAATAAGGAAAGAGACCAAAAAGAGAAAGAGAAGAAGGAAATAAGAGATAGAGAGGCATAAGAAAGGAAAGAACATGAAAAGACTATAAGAGAAAGGGAGGAGAGAGTAAAGAGAGAAAAATTAGAGTTTGAGAAGATGGCGAAATAGGAAGAAGAAATCCTTCTAAAAAAGGGAGTGCTACTAACGGCACCTCCCACTCCCACAATTACACTAGACCTAGAAATTTTAAATGGAGTATTCCAATCTTTTAACTCTTCTCATTTCACCAATCATTCTACTTTTCTCAACCTAATCTTTACTTCTATTGAGTTTTTCAAGCAAATTTTCCTTCCTATTATTTTAAACTCCTTAAAAAATTTTGAAAAATCATACTTTGAGTTAATGTTGCCTACTAGGTTCGAGATAACTCAAAGTACACAAAATTATTTTTGTGGAGTAGGCCTTATTAATCTTCAAGAAAATTTCAAAAATATAAGACCTTCTTCTTTTGTTCTCTACTTTGGATATACTTTTACTTTTGTGCAGAAAATTGTTCAACTTTTGTTTAATAGTTGTCATCATAAGTTTGTACGTCGTTTTTTATCACTTCCACAAGTGGTAAAAGACCAAGAACAAACTCACTTAGTCAATAAAATAAGAAAACCAAAGGATGCGTTGTTTACAATCACACCTTCTATACTTGGTCCTTTTCAAATACTCAAGAAGATTAATGACAATGCTTATCGAATAGATCTTCCTTCTGAGTATGATGTTCATTCCACTTTCAATATATCTGATTTGATTCCTTTTGTAGGATCCATGGATAATGAATATCAAGATTTGAGGACAAATCCTTTTTAAGGGGAGGAGATGATGAATCCATCCTAAGCCCATTTCAAGGCCCAATCCCAAATAAAGGCCTAGTCAATAGAGAAATGCTTAAGATTCAAAATTCTAGTGATGGTCAAGATCCTTCAAGGCCCAATGGAATCAAGCTACCTTTCAAATGGGCTAAGTAAGATATTAAAATCTAGATGAACATTTCAGTGCATGTACAAATTCGGCCAATGTAATTGGGCCATCCTTTGTAAATATTTGTTGCTTTGAATAATTGGATCAAAAATTCACCAAAGCATTATTTAATTAGGCTCATGACCTCATTAAATAAGCTTTGGCCGAATAGGTGTCTAGAAAGCATGTCACACTTAACACATTAAGCACATGTTGAAATTGGGAAGGTGTGACTTGTCACATGACACTTGATCCACCAAATACATGTCATAAACTTAGCATAGCTGAATTCTTTCTTCTCCTTAGGCTATATAAGAGAGCTCCCTTGCATTGTGTAAATGTTACTCTTAATTTGAATGGTAAATGCCTTGATGTTGAGAGCACTCCACACATTTTCCTTATTGAGAGTCATGCTACCATGAATCTCCTTATATCTCCTCTAGCCTCCTTCCTCTTGGATAACTTCTCTTTCCTAGAACTTCATCTCCACCATTCCATACCATAGCTCAAGGGCCTTCAACCTTGCTTCTATTCCATTTCCGCTGCATCAAGGAGCTTCTCTTCTCCAAAAAATGTGCAAGAAGTTTCATCAATTCATCCATCAGCACACCTACACTTTATTTCTAGCTTCCGAGTTAGGATGCTTATGTACATACCCAAGATATTATGAAATATCTCCCAAGATAATTGCAAATAATATCTTAAATATAATAACTTATTATTATATTTTGTTATATCCTCAATATATTACGAACTATCTCCAAAATATTTACGGTTAATTTGGTATGATCTAATAACTTATTATCATATTATGTTATATCTTCAAGATAATAATTGATTATCTAATATCTCCATATTTTACAATATAATTATTAATTATTTAATATTTTCATGATATAATATTAGATTATATTCAAGAAACATAATATGTTTAAATATATTTGTTTACTCATGGACTAATAAACTTATGGTTAAATTATGCTTTTAGTCCCAATTTTCGTAGCAAAATTTGAATTTGGTCCCTCAATTATTTTTTATCTCAATCTGGTCCCTATTTTGGGAAATTTGACCCAATCAAGTCATTTCCGTTAGTGGTGGAGTAACGGTGTTAAATGGGGTGCCACGTGTCAGCTTCTGAATTTTTTATTTTTTTTTGAATTTTTTTTTTGAATTTTTTTTTATTTTTTATTAATTTTTTTAAAATTTTTTAAAAAATTAAAATTTTGCCACGTGTCAAACTGACATCGTGCCACGTGTCACTATTTGGGAGGTGTCATTTTCTCATTCTCAATTTGGTCCCTGTATTTTATCTTTTGTCTCAATTTAGTCCCAATTTTTGTAAAAATTATGCAATTTCATCCCCCTCCAAATTGAAACAAAAATTATAAAATGTTATACAAATATTTTTATTAAATTTGATTTTTTTATTCAAATTGATATATTCAAATTGTTATTTTTATACTAACTAAAATATTTGTATAGAAATTATTGAATTTTACACATTTTAAAAATATGCAATTATTTAAAATATAAATTCAAATAAAAAAAATATTAAAGTATAATGTAATAAAA
>Ga0214544_1003347_pt1 | contig 33214 bp, 16 predicted proteins | sample CNSS3metaG_FD_160074 | JGI IMG/M metagenome (GOLD analysis project Ga0214544, IMG submission 160074) | Root nodule microbial communities from cowpea collected in UCLA plant growth center, Los Angeles, California, USA - CNSS3 | ecosystem: Host-associated > Plants > Roots > Nodule | place: USA...
ATTAGCGTAAACGCAAGTACTATCGCATTACTGTATATGCATTTTTTAAATATGCATGATATTATATTAGTAGGTGATGATATTGATGTTATTAAGTTAATATACAAAATAATGTTATATTTATTAAAAACAAAGTGAAATGAATGGAGAAAAGATAAGAAAATAACTGTTGATGAATAGAAAAAAAAAAGGAGAGAAGATAAACAGTTTTACAGATAACATGAAAAAATAACAGTTAGTATTTAGAAAATAAATAAATAAATATATTGTAAAGGGTAAAATTAAAATTATGAATTGTGAACGTAAAAGTGGAAATCCACTTGATATATAGTCATAGACTAGTGTAAATACATGCGCAAACCAACTATGCATATGCATTTTTTAAATATGTATCATATTATATTAGTATGTGATCATTAAATTAACATACAAAGTAAATTTATATTTATTAAGACCAAATGGGAATGAATGGAGAAAAAGAAAAAAAAAAAAACTGTTGATGAATAAAAAAATACTATTAATATAGTTGATAGGAAACATGTAAAACTAATTGTTAGTCTTTATACATTGTAAAGGGTAAATTAAGAATAAGTAATTGTCACAAAACAAAAATTTCTAAATAATGACTAATTTTAGTGACCTATAATTATTAATATCTATAGCAACCAATTTAGATATTAATTTACAAAACTAAAAATTATTGGTTACTAAAATAGTCACTATTATGAATAAAAAATTATAATTGGTCACTGAATTGGTCTTTAAAATTAGCTACCATGGTTTTGGCTACCAATATGACTTAGCTTCTAAATTGGTCTCTAATTAATTAGTGACCAATTTAATGACCAATTATAATTTTTTATTTATAATAATGACTACTTTAGTAATTAATAATTTTTAATTTTGTAAATTGCTCATTATAGTAACTAACTATTTTTGCTAGAGCTGTCAAAATGAGTAACCCAGCCCAACCCGGCTCAACCCACCACGGGTTGATCATTTAGTGAGCCAACCCAACCCGATTCACTTATTAGCGAGGCAAAAAAAATTCAAACCCGATCCGGCACACCACGGGTTGGTGGATTAAACGGGTTCACTTAATTAAAAAAATAAAAATTTTTAATTTTTTTCAGTCAAAACTAAATTATAATTCTAATTAAAATCTAAATAAACTTTAATATAATCCAAATACAAACCAAAATCACAAAAATACAAATTATCTATGTGTTGGCTAAAAAAAAACAACCTAACATGACCCAAATGTAAAGCCTAACCTAACAAAAAACACTTGTGTGACCCTTGATTTGTGGGTTGGTGAGCCAACCTGGCTCACCACGAGTTCAACCCGAGTGAGCCGGGTCAAAAATCTATCAGTATTAAAATTTGTAAAAAAATTTCAAGACAACCCAGGCCGAACCCGTGGTGAACCGAGTTGGCTCGCAAGTTCCAATCCATTTTGACAACTCTAATTTTTTCTTTCTAAAATTGGTTTCTAGTTGAGGATTTTCTTGTAGTATGTATACACAAAAGAAGGAATATTATAATGTCATTAAGTTAATATAGAAAGTAAATTTATATTTATTAAGAACAAAGTGGAATGAATGGAGAAAGTAGAGAAAATAAGTGTCGATGAACGGAGAAAAAAAAAGAAAGAAAAGAAAATAATTGTTAAGAAAATTTTGTAGAAATCATGTCAAAATAACTGTTTTTTTTAAATGAATAAATGATTTATTGTAAAGGATAAAATAAGAAAAAAATAATTGTGGACACAAAAGAGGTAATCCTCTTTATATATAGTTAAAAACTAGCGTAAACACAGACCCTATCATGCTTGTTTGTACGTATATGCATAATATTATATTAGTAGGTGATGTTATTGTAATGTTATTATGGTAATATACAAAATAAATTTATATTTACTAAAAACAAAGTGAAAGAATGGAGAAAAGATAAGAAAATAACGGTTGACAGATAAAGAGAAAAAAGGAGAGAAGATACACGGTTTTACAGAAAACATGTAAAAATAATGGTTAATTTTTAAAAATTTAACAAATAATTATATTATGAAGGGTAAAATTGAAATTACAAAATATGGACACAAAAGAGAAAGTCGTCTTTATGCAATCCAAATCAAAAGCTAAAATTTTGCATTTTAAAAAATACTGTATAATTCTAATTCCAATTATTTAAGAAATGTACATCAAGAATTAAGGAAGAAATTGATGAAAATGTTAATAATATCCATTTTTTTTCATATAAACTTATTTGATCATAATTGTTATCACATCAAACTAAGACTATAAAAAATTGTCAACAATATAAACGATCCTTTTTATCATGTACTTAGAATAGAAATTCAACGAAAAAAAATAAGAAAAGAAAATATCAAGAATGTAATTAACATTTAAACAATATAGCATGATAAATGTTCTATTGCCCCATTGGGGAATGTAACTACAACTTAGTTTTTAACTATTACAACAATGTTTGCAACAATGTACGTTAGCAGAATGCACTGCTTCATACACAAGCAATATGAATTCATTCAAATAATGAATTGTGTGATTTTAGCTTTCCCTTCTATCCAATAGTCAATGCTTTTGATTTGCATATAGGACAAACATTTTTCTCATGTAACCATCTCCTTATACAGTATGCATGATATTCATGTCCACATTGAAGAGTTCCAATATCCTCTTTGTTTTTATATTCATCCTGTGAAATCATGCATAGACATTTCAATTAAAGGAGAAAGAGTAAAACATATTTCTAATACATCAAACTTAAATGAATAACCCCAATCTAGTATATAAAAAAGACTAATAAACTAGTACTTTATAAAATATACATGTTGCTATATTTGATACCTGACATATTATGCAAATATCAATTTGTTGTTCCTCAAAAGTTGACCCCTCCAAGTCATTAGGTAATAGATAAGTTTTTGTCTGCAATTGTCTTGCAATACTTTTTTCGGGCAAACCCCTTTCCAAGTGGTCATTCCCAATCCATTCACTCAAGAAGTTCCTGTTGTCCAATTTTGAACCATTAGCAATTTAAAGTTTTCCAATCACTAAGGTTTTAGTATTCTTTGGAAAATACACCAAATTATAACATACAAATACTTGCCTCATATGACATGTCATCAATGTCCAATCGCATATCACTATGAGGATCAACCAATGAAGAAACTTCTTGCACAGGTAAAGAGAATGCCTCATATGACGTGTCTTCCGTGTCCACAAGCATATCACTGTGAGGGCCACACAATGGAGGAAATTCCTTCATAAGAAAAGGGAATAACAGGTGAGAAAGAAAGTAGGCTTGTAAGGACTAGAAATCACCAAAAGTAAAAAGATTGACATATTACACGCAAGGCAGGAGGATGAAGATTATTTTGTATAAGCATTGAAGATCTTCTTGATTGATTTGTTGTTACATGAGAATGAAAATTGATGTGGTGCCTTCTCCTTCCATCTCTTTTATGATATCTTTGGAGATGCAAATAGTTTCGTCGAATGAGATGGTTAGAGTGATGCACTATTATAGATCTCCTTGAGCCTCTTCTCACCACTAGTGTATTCATATTAAACCCTCAGAGATCTTCAAAACCAAATAGAAGATGTGATGAAGAAGATTATAAAGAATGACAAACAAATGTTGGAATTGTGTTGTTTGTAAATCTAATGTCACATGGACTATTTATATAGATCATAATTAAATTAAGGAAAGAGGAAATATTTATTGTACGTTAAAGATAATTGAAGATTGAAAATCTAATTTCAAATATTAGATATTCAGCTGATATAATCTTAATGCCATTAATTATTATTTGTATATTTAGAATGGATCAGTAAATAAGGTAATATAAGCGTTTAATAAAAAGGTTAAGAGAGATATTTACCGGTAAAGATAATTGAATTTTAAAAATCTAATTCTAAATATTAATTAGTCAGATTATCTTTAACCTAGATCCTTGTGAATACGGTAATATAAGTATTTAAGAATAAGATAACGGAAATTTCGGAAAATTCTGACCGTTGAAGATAATTTAATTGTAAAATTTAATTTTGAATATTCAATTCACTTGTCTTTATATCATACATTATTAATTGCAACTATATTACAGTGTGTATAACTGACACAGATGACAATTTAAGGAAAGGGGAAATCTTTATGATTAACGATAATTTAATTTTTAATTTTAAAAATTTAATTTTTTTAATGACATTAATTTTTTTTAAAATTTATTGCAAAAGTAAATTACTTTTACAATGACAAGGAAGAGCCGCAGGAAAATCTTTATCAGTAAAGATAATTCAATTTTTAAAATATAATTCCAAATTTTATCAGTAAAGATAATTCAATTTTTAAAATATAATTCCAAATTTTCTGTTCGTATATGATTTTGGTACCATTAATTATTACTTTTGATATTCATATAATTTGGATTATTATTTTATTTAATCGTTACATTTCAATCCAATCCTAACAACAAAATAGAGATGAAAGATATCTATGTCATCATTATAAAAATGATAAAGATGGACTCAAATTAGTGAGTAATCATTATCAGTTATTGAATTAGTAAACAAATTCATTTCTTTAAAATGGTGCAAAAATAATGGTTCACATGTACCTATATGGTACCTATATGCGTTCTAGTAATGCCAAAAATAACATTCAATTGTTCAGTATATATGGTTTATTGATTCATGAACTTCTGCTATTATAACCCATCAAATCAAATAACTATTATATCCATGAGTAAAGAAAATTTATGAATGTAAAAGACACCTCTTGTTTGACTTTCATCGACTTACATATAGAATGAATAATTATTTAATTTTTTATTTATTGCAGACACTAGATATTCTGCCATGCCATCTCCCAAGATGTAAAAAGATTTAAGTGATAGAAACAAAATATATTAGGTTTAGTAGGATAACGATAATAAATGTAGACTGTTTTATTATTTCACAAATTTTAATAGTACATCGTAACGTTCCATTTAATCAATAACCCTAATTAAATTAAAGAGAACGTTACACAGGATAACATAGTAATGCGATCTTGGAACATAAGCATAACTCCTTACAATCCAAGGCACACCACGATGCCAAAAAGAACATGAAGTCTAGTCCAAGTACACTATGCAGTGAAATAATCTCTCTTCTGTTGACCAGGAGTACCTCTCACATCTGTTCCCATTAATAAATTGATGATCATCGCAGAGGTAAAAGAGCAACATACAAAGCAATCAAACAAGCAAAGAGTAAGCTAGAGCCAAAAAGATTTTATCATACAATCAAATATACTTTCACAGTCCGATATACATACATCATCCAAGCATGTTATGACCTTCCAATCAATACACTAAGACTCGACTCGACTCATTCGGATACATATAATCTGGTCGGATTCAGCGGATGCTTGAACTTGTGGTGGATTACCCTGCTCACCCCCGAGCTAAGTGTTACAAGTGTTACAATGAATCAATTCCCTCACACACAAGGTTAGCCCTTAATGAGTTTCAGGCCTCCTGCTACTCTCACCACAGGAGTCAATCCGCTCTAAGTGAGACTAACTGACTCCTTAGAGTGTCAGGATGCAATCCTTACCTTGAATCCTTACCAAGTTATATAGATGGGGCACCACCATGGACTCTCACTAACAGAGGCCATGGAATTACTTCCCGACCATTGAAGCACCACCAGGAAGTCTCACCTAGAGACTTGTGGATTTATGTACTAATAGCATATCAATCACATTCCAAACAAACAAATAATATTGATCATGCATTTAACACCTCACGCCATCCTTTGTAATCCATCTCATTCATATTCCATGTTGATTTCATACCATCCCATTCTTCCCAATTCGGGGATATAGAACTTCACCTCATACCAATACCATGTCATCAATGTAACATTATTGTTCATACCGAATTCATGACCACATATATAACCAATCATTTCATTGAAATCGCATGCCAAGATTTATCCAAGTTCATCATTCACAATATGTTGAGAATAAAGAAAATAGGGATTGAGATTAATCTCCTTTATGTATAAACCACACATAGGGTAATCTATTTATAATAGAGAGAGGTACAAGTAAAAAGAGTAACTGAAAATAAAAAGATTAAATAGAAGATATTGTTTGATATTGTGGTTATCAATATCTAACAATATCTTAATAATATCAAACAATATCTAACACAATCCATGAATCACATCACTCATGCAAATTCATTCATCTCATACTTTATAAATACATACCAAGACATACATATATCACAAAATAGTATTCATCCCAAATAAATGAGTGCCAACATTTAACTACTTGCAATTCCATACAATCAAGCACAACCCACAACCATAATTCTTACACCAAAATTTTCAAGAAAATTTATTATCACAAAACCAAAATCATTGCAGTAATGCGTGACACATTTCTCAAGCTACAAACATCTAATCGACAATCCAACCAGTCAAACCATAAAATAGCATGTTATGAACCACATGTCACAATTTGAGCTCAATCCAACGGTTAATGAGTCGGGAAAGTCAATTTTATTAAAACTGCACATATCAGAAAAACACACAGTCGCCCAGCGACCCAGGGCACTCGCCTAGCGACTGTGCGACACATCATAATACGAGAAATAACGTCAAATATCACAATTTCATGAATATTTGAACCCCTAACTTAGAAATATACCAAAAACTAACGTTTTCCCCCAATACTTTCTCATATTTCACAAAACATTAATGGCATAAAATAGAAATAACGTGAAATCCTAGCTTCCCTTACCTGGAAAAGGGCTAATATTGGACTTCGACTCTTAAGCCAGCAAAACCAGTAGCTCCAAGGACAGATCTATGAATTGAAATAGTGGCACGACAAAGGAGATTGGATTCACATAGTGAGTCCCGACATAAACCACGAAAACAACTTAGAAATGTTAGGTTCGAGAACTAACTTACGTGAACGGGAGACGGAGGTTGAGCTCACTTGAACTTGGGTAGATCTCCAAACCCTAGCAGAGGTTCTGTGGAGAGAAAATGGGTGAGTTAGGACACTGATTTTTCAGAATGACTTGCAATTGAGGGACCTTGGCTGCTTTAGGGGCCTTGGCACCCTATGGGCCATGCCTTTAGGCCCAACAATGTGGCAGCCCTTAACATTAGGGCACTCAATAAAAGTGGGCCTTACATACATTGTTTTAGACATTTGAATACTTCGGTAATTTGGTATAATTATCGAATATATTAGGTTGATCAATCAATAAAACATTTTAGTTAATTCTTTTGTAAGTGTTATATAATATATAATAAATTTTAAATTGTATTAATGAATAATTTTATACCATATAATATATATTATAATTTTATTAAGTAAATTATTTTTTCAAAAGCAATTAAAATTAAAGAATAGTATTTGTGATTGAAAAGTTGTCATTAAATTATGGGGAAGTTGGTTACTTTAATTGGTTGTGGATTTCGGTCAACAAATTGGTTACTAAATCAATCACTACATCAGTTACTAATTTCAATCACTAAAGTGGTTATTGATTTCGATCACTAAATCGGTAGCTCATTCGGCCACTAAATTGATAACTCATTCGACTACTAAATCGGTCATTGATTTTGGTGACTAAAGCGACCACTAATTTCAATCACTAAATTGTTCATCATGCATTAGTCACCAATGAAATGGTAACCAATATGGGTTGGTTACTAAATCGATCACTACTTTCATCATTGACCAATTTTGTTATATACTTTAAATTTTATACTAGTTTGTCTAATAGTGCAAAATAGGTTTATTTCTTGACCAATGAGTCAAGTTTCATTATGCGTATTATTGCTACAAAGTACAAAGAAGTATTTTTTTTATCATACACACATTCATTCTTTGTTGATCTTGTACAAGTATTCTTTCAACTCACAACTGTTTTTGGTTGACCATATCTGAGTACTCTTTAACAAGTTGTTCCTGCCTTAACCCAAGTATTCTTTCAACAAGTCACTTTTGACTTAACACGAGTATTTTTAAAATAACAAATCATTCTTGACTTAAGACAAATACAATGTCTTTGTGATCAACAAATCACGATTTTACACTCACTATAGAGAGTTACATCTTTCAATGTATACAAGGTTTAAACTCTATTAGTTTGTTAAATTGAATACAAACAATGTTTCTTCAAAAGCTTTAAGAGACAGAAATTTCAACAAAGTTTTAACACATGCAATAATGATTATCCTTGTTGTCTTCTTTAAGGAGTGCCTTTAGATAGGCTTGAAGAAACTGTTGCAGTTAACATCAATGGTGTTCTGGCAAAGGTCAAGTGGATCGAGCCACAATCGAATCGTGACGTTTAGGATATTACGCTCCTAAGTGAAAGAGCCGTGACTAATAGTTATAGCACTACAAGAAAATGCTTCATTAGTAACCAATTTTAGAAACCAAAAATTGTTAGTCACTATAGTGACCAATGTTGATACCAATGCATAAAGTAAAAAATTATTGGTTACTAAAATAGTCACTATTATGAATAAAAAAAATAATTGATCACTAAATTGGTCTTTAAAATTAGCTACCATGGATTTGGTTACCAGAGGAAACTGGTCACTAAAAATGAGCTACTATGGTTTTGGTTACTAGAGGAAATTGGTCATTAATAATTAGCTACCTAAGTTTTAGCTACCAAAATGACTTAGTTTCTAAATTGGTCTCTAATTAATTAATGACCAATTAAGTGACCAATTATAATTTTTTATTTATAATAGTGACTATTTTAGTAACCAATAATATTTATTTTTAAAATTGGTATCTAAATTGGTCATTATAGTAAATAACAACTTTTAGTCACTAAAATTGGTTACTAATGAAACATTTTCTAGTAATGTAGCTTTTGACCTAGTGTTAAGGATCGATCCAACAATTGGTTTTAGAGTTAAGGTCACGAGTTTGATTCCCGTGGACAATTGTTAAGAGAGAGATTGTTGTGGGTTGCACAATTGTCTTGTGACGGATGCAAATGGGTTGGGTCACACACAATCCAAAAAACGGATTTCTAGTGGATTGTACCTAACTAATAACTATAGTTTTTAGCCTAGTGATAAACATGCAATCCAACAACAACCTGGGTCATAATGACTGGTGTCACAATGGGGATGGCAAAAAATCTTTTTGGATCCAATATTGATTAAACCTAGTGTAAACCGTACCATTACAATGCTTGTATTTTCTTGAAAAATTCTATATGCTAAACTAAATGGCACCCGAGACCATTCTTATATTTATATTCATGACATATATATTCAAAAACAATTTGATTGCGTCATACAAAAGATTTATTAACATATATTATTATCATGGACAACTAATTATTGTACAATAAACATTTTATTTTAAATTACAAATATTATTTTTATATTTTTAAAGTTTAATCAAATTAAATGAAACTTATTTTATATTTATATTTTTATAATGAAAGTCTTTTCAAGGACTCTTTTGAGTTAATGTACCGGAGTTTGAAATGAGGTTCTTCTTATGACTACATATCATAAAAGAGAAGAAGAGTGACATCATACATAAGAAAAAAATATATTAAAGAGATGTTGAAAATTTTTAATATTGAGACTTAAATCCAATGAAGATTCCAATGCATACATCTTCTTAGACAAAAGACGATAAAGGTAAGTGTTCATGTAGAAACAATTACAGAATATCAGGGAGCACAAATCATATCTTACATGAATCACTGACTTGTTGGATGGCCACTCCTTGATTTAGGTACGTCTCCTTTTAGTGTTGGCGGATTGGACCCTTAAAGGGTTACCTGCGGAAAGAACTTTACCGATCAAGTCAGCAAAAGCTCTCCAAAATCAAATCACAGATTACTTAATTAATGAAAAACGTACCTTTAATTGTTGAGGTCCACATGTATTTATAGAGCCATTAATTATGTTTTACCCTTCTTATGGGCTAGGCCCTTCTTTATTGCGTTGTGCTAATGTTAAGGCTTTGAATGGGCCTGGACCAGGCCCAAGTTCCAAGCTTGCAATCTGATATTAGAAGCCCCTCTGTTATTTCCTAAGTCTGGAGTAAGTGGCTTTTTACTCATGCATTATTCTGGAAGTAGGTGGCGTTAGCCCTTATGTATGTGTCATCATTTTGTGTGGTTAACCAATTGTTACTTTTTATTTTAGGACTATACGTTGGCGGTTTGGGCCGGGTAGTTAGCTATACTGCTCCTAGCCGCCTAAGTATAGTATAGTAAGAAAGTAGATAAAATTATGTATCAGGGTATGATTGGCTTTGTACTATGTTATGTACAAGGTGTTCTTGTACAAATCGAGTAGTCTTGGAAGACCTTGTTCTCCTTCTTCCACAAGCTTCTATATTGTTTGTGGAACTTCTCCTCAGCCAAGACATGTAAGAGGTGGGTACTTGCAAGTACTTTGACGCTCAAGTCAACAATCAAAGAATGAATATGTGGTAATATCAGATGATAGTAGACTAATTTAAGATGCCTGTTTCCTACCCTCTAATGCCTTACATGCTAATTATTGCAAGCTTTAACTGTGCGATTCCTATCATAACTTTACATCGAGATATGACTGGGACCTTCTCGACCACTAACAATTGATGTGGTATTGGCCCCTTTTTGTTTGGAGGTTCTTATCTTTTCAGTTATTGGGCTTGATCGAGATGAGTCCACCATCTTGAATTGAGAACATGTTGGTTTCACCCTTGTAGACAAGGTTTCAATCAAATTTAAAAAGAGTCTCATTTCAAGATTGTTAAAAATATCTTTTAGCACTTTATAGGATATACAAATATATATTGTTTTATAAGTAAAATATGAGTTTTAGAATAGGAGGCTAATGTTTGGAAAAGGAGTGGATAGAAAGAGAACTAGCGGAGGATGTTAAAGAAAATATCCATTTTTTTTAGGTAATAACTAATTTCTTTTATGAAACGTGATTCATTTTATTTAGATGTACATTTCCAATTACCGTGTAATTATGTGATCAGATTTAGGGTTAATATCTTTTACTTGTGTAATTAATATTCTCAATATATAGTTTAAAAAAGTGTATTCTTAAAATTGTTTGTTTAAGCTAGTATTCTTAAACATGATATCTTTAAATATCAATATTTAAAAAAAAAATTGTTAATAGTTAGAAGTATTATTTTATCATGATTTAAATCCTATACATCGTTTAATATTCAAACACGATTATTTATAGGAAATTTTAACTATGCAAGAGAAACATTTATTTTATATAATATAAAAAGCTAACTAGGTAACAGTAAAAGCTATGACAAAGTTCCATGACAATTTTAAATGAAAAAAAAAGACAGGGAAATCTCGTCCATATTCATTCACTAAGAATAACCTCCATAGGTAAACATTTACAATTTCAGAAACATTATACACTACAAAAATAATTATTTTTAACGGAGTTATATTTGACATTTCTGAGTTTTAAACCCCACTAATGATTTTACTAGGGGTTTGAAATTCTCCCAGAAGAGCAAGCGTGACTAACAGATTACGTGGAGTTTTAACAACCCCTAGAAGTAGCGCAACTTACCTGAGGTTTCGAAAACCCCCCATTAATGCCTGGGATTCTGAAAACCCCCAGAAATGCATGGGGTTTTGAAAACTCCCAGTAATGCATGGGGTTTTGAAAACCCCAGTAATGCATGAGGTTCTAGAAACCCCCAGAAATGCATGGGGTTCTGAAAACCTCCGGTAATGCCTGGGGTTCCAAAAATCTCAGTTAATTCCTTGAAAACCCCTGTTAATACCAAAAAGTTAGTGCTCATAATGCTAAAGTTGTACTTTCCTGATAATTGATTTGTTTAGTTAATTATTTGAGTACGAAAAGAACTTTATTCTATGGAATTTCTTATTTATTGCTTAACATTTTTGTACCAATCAATACAAATAAGCAAAAACTTCAAGGCCACTTCAAAATAAGCAATCAATACAAATATTCATTCAAATGGTACCAATACAAAAATATTCATTCAAATAGTACCAATAGTGGACTAGCAGTCATAATGCTTTTAATATAATAAGTGTTCGAGAGGTAGCATTTGAATGATTGTGACATAATAAGCAGTGCACTATCTACCTACAATAAACCAAAATGTAAAAGGAAATTAGAGCTGTTCCCCATTAGCATAATTAACCAAAAGTTTCCTAGAAGCATATTTGTTGACAATTTCCAAAAGTAAACAAAAAATATCATCTAATGCGGTGTTGGATGTTGATCATTTGTTTCTTCGTTAGGAACACTTCCTTGATCAGATACCTAACATATAAAAAATAATAATAATTAATAACTTTCCAAATAATAATATCAAACATATATTAATTTAATCAAGATTTAAATATTATCGTTGGTGCATGATTCATAGTAAAATCACGAAGCAACTCTCCTTAATAATTTTGTACAAAAAAATTAACCATTGCCTTCATTTCATTAAGTTGGGATGTCAATGTAGAAACCTATTTTAAAACACAAAATTAATCAAAATAGAGAAAATAACTCTTATTTTCTACTTTTGAAGAAAAAAATGGAGCTCTTTTGACAATCTTGGTTTACATAACATATTACTTTAAATATATTCAAGCGTCAAATTTGATAAAAGTAATGCATCATGATCAAAACTAAAAAATTAACCTGATTTTGTAACTGAGCATTAGAAGGATAACTTGAAGATGTTCCATTATATGAATGACCCTTGGAGCCAAACACTTTAGATGGACAAGGACCCAAACCCAAACCCCTAACACGTCCACAATGTTCTTGGCTTCCGAAAGCAAAAGCTAAGGAATCAGTACTTGATATTTCTTTTGATACAGATGATGATGATGATGTTGATTCATATACTTGAATTTTTTCCTACAAAGAACATAAGAAGAAACTAATTAAAATAACACAAAGTATGGTTGACAATTATAGACTTTATTAGAATTGAACTTACATTGATTTCCCTCGCTTCATCACTCACAAAGGCTCCATTAGCATGTTTATGTGTTGCTATCCATACCTCTCCTCTACTAACCTTGTGGCCACACTCTTTTTCCTACAAAATTAAAGAAAAAATATATGACACATAAATCCAAAAATTGAAACAAAAAGTTCACATCAAGACATGTAGTATTGTCACCATTTCATCTCTTTTCGTTGCAATGCTCTTAGATCCACATGTGTGAGCAATGGTTTGCTTTGCCCTATTATCTTTATTTTTCAGAGCATGCTTCTAATCATCAACATATAAAAATTAATAATCATTAACTTGAACAATGTTGATGAAAAATAGTTTCAATATACCTTTGTTTTTGAATTTAGTCGATAATCCACAAAAGAAGCCCAATGATCTCTATCTATTCCTAGTGGAGCCATTGCGATCAATTCATCTCTAGTACGTGTTCCATCATTTCTAACTTGCCACAATTCCTGTCGGTGGTCTCTCCACTTTATGTTAAGTGATTTAAAAGGATGTGGCTTATATGAACATCGGAATGGACATCAAACTTAGCCTTCAAAACATAAAACAGTTAAAATTAACAAGAGTTATATTATATTAAATCATACATTAAGCTTTTACAATATTGACCTGAATAGTATTCTTAAGTACGTCTTCTTTATAATCTTTAGGAATCTTCTTCCAACTAGAATAACTAATAGGAAGAGAATTAGAGTTTCTTGCAATGCTACCTAAGAACCTATTCAATAATGCTCCACCATCTGCAATTGGTTGACCCTCATTATTCCACTGCACAACAATCCTTTCATTAGGAGGTAAATGCCACACATCATTGGTTCGTAGTTGTTTTGTAATTCTCTTTCCTTGATCATCTACGGAATGTGAGAAAATAATTGTTACTAATTTATTATAAAGACAAATATACGTATAATATATTATGTAGTACTTTGTATATAGTTTCTTACCAATGACATTAACAAACCATGCTCTTTTTCGGGTTGCAGGCCTTTGTTCATCTACTTGTGACTCAGTCTCCTCATTTTCTTCCTTTTCATTTTTAGAATATGAATGTGATGTAGTTGGTATTGTTGGTTCAGATACATGAAATGATTGATATGGTGGCTAAGAATTAGATTGAGGCACAATTGGGGGCTGGCTAGTTGAAGATATCCTCACTTTTAAGGTTCCTGAAAATAAATTTGTTAGATATTCCTAAAACTAAATATAAAATCAAATTGATATATACAAAATGTAATGTAAAACAGATTATATACATAATACTTATTCATGAAATATGATAAAACAAATTACTTGGCTGAGGTGCAGATGGAGGTGGAGGGCAAGCATATTTAGGACCTTGTTGAATACTTGCTTGAGATGTAGATGGAAGTGGAAGGGAAAATGAAAATGTAGGACCTTGTTGAATATTTACTTGAGGTGTAATTGGGGTTGAAATTTGTACTTCAAGTCGTGGAGGTTGAGTACTAGGCAATGAAGAATGAGTACTCACTTCAAGTTTTGACTTAGACTTACTTGAGGTTGAAAAGTCTCCTAACAATAGATAAAAATTGATAGTTAGAAAAATAACAAAGCTATGCAGAAAAGAAAAGAATTGAAAAATATGCTTGTTATCTACTTATAAAGATGAAAATTTGCATTGCATTGCATTGCCTCAATTGGGTTGTTTATGCAGCATGCATGCTTGCTGCATGTAACTTCTCTTATCATATTTATAGTAAAATCCTGTTCAATATGAATAAAATAAAGACACAATTTATAATAGTTTGTGATCATAGTTCCATGTTGGAGAAGTAAGTATTGAGCGTAAAAGTTGATGTTGTTACTGAGAAGCAAAAACAAAACAGAGACAGTGAATGATTGAATTGGCATTAACTTGATGAAATTGTGTATGTTGTTTATGAATCATTTTATTAACCTTCTTACTGTATTTTTCACATTTTTATTGATGTTTGATAGTGACTAGACCTTAGATTTGGTTAGTGAAATAGTATAAAAGGAATACTTCAGAATATAAAGTAGCATTTCATTCCAAATAAACACTTGTATCATTAAGGTTAACTTAATTTCTTCTACACAATAAGTTTTATTCTTAATACTTTAAATAAATGACTAAGAAACACAAGTCTGTTGATCAAAGTTAGCACCTAAAATACATTATACGTCCAGGTTGAATCTTGAAAGAAACAAACTCTTCCATGAGAATAAGGAAATAAAAAGTAGGTCAGATCCTGCATTTTGGTATTAGGTGGAAGTATCTGGCACACACAAGTGGGGTTGGTATGTTGAATCTAACTGTTTTGAGCAGATTAAAACGGAGAGATCATAATTGTTAATCTACTAAAAGCTTGTTTTGAGTAGATTAAAATGGAGAATCATAATTGTTCATGTTTTTAAGTGATCATAATTACCTGAATGAGATTGATGATGAGTTGCAGGTGTAACTACACGTCCCCATGTAGAAGATTTATTGGTTGACATTTTCTTCTTGGTTGATATATTCTTCATCTTCAGGTGGTCTACAAATAAGATAACTACATCAAATTAAATAATGAAGGATAATAATTTAAGATGAATTAGTAAAATGACTCAACAATTGAAAAAAGAAAAAAAAAACCTTGCTAGTTGTATATTTCCATCCTCGTTAGAAAATAATATTCCTAGGTTTTGTTGTTCAAATGGCTCACATTCATGAAAATTGTCAACATCATCTCCACCCATGTTGTATAAGTCTCTAGGCTTCACATCATAATGTAACCAAGTAAAAGACAAAACCAACCAAATATAGCACATTCAATATAAGAGACACACACTCTTGAAAACTAAAAACATAAGCAATTTGACAACACTTTGTCAACACCCAATTTCGTCTAGGTGAATAAATTTATTTTCAAAATAAAAATAAATAAATAGTAAATAAAAAATAATAAAATGTGAAACAAAATTTTCTTCAAAGATTTTTCAAACTTTAATTTTAGGGAAAAAAGAGAAAAAAAAAGAGAGATGGATAAAAGAAGAAAAAAATTCTCTACACTACTCTACTTCTTTCCCATCACCACTCCCACATACACACCTCTTTTTTATCTCTCTTTAAAAAAAACTATTGAAGGAGGTAGAAAAAAGAAGAAAAAAAATTCTCTACACTCTCTCTTTCTCTCTTTACACCCACATATTAGAAAAGAAAGCAAAAAAAGAAAAGAAAAGAGAAAAGGTGAGGAGATATTGAAAATTTTTTAAGGTACATCACTCTCAATTCTTTCATCCTTTGATTTAGTTTTTTTTTTTCAATTTTCATTCTTTTTCTTAATCTTAAAAAATATTTTTCCCCTTTCTTTATTGTCTGTTCGGTCGCTCGCATCGCATGACATCCAATTTAGACTTTTGTTTTTTTCTAAAAATAGATACAGATGATCTAAAAATAAAAAAATAGCTTTCTTTGTTTACTTTTTAATATCTATCTGGTTGCTCACATCGCAGTGACATTCACATCCACTTTTAAATAACTTTTAAAAAATATGAAACATTATAAAAGATAAAAAAAATCAATGATTAAAAAAAAGAAATTATTTTCAGTGTATGTTCGGCTGCTCACGTCGCTTGACATCAATATTAAAATAATACTAAAAATTTAAATAAAAAGGTATTCAAAATTATTAAAAAAATTAAATAATTTTTCAAATATTTGTCCAAATAGTTATTCATAAAGAACTACGTAACCATGATTCTCCATTCACAAGGAGATACATAGGAGCGAGGATTAATCCTCGTCGGGCCCAAAAAACCAAGAAAGTATTTTTGTTTATTTTGTACATCCTTTTATATTATTTTTTGGGAAAAATAAATATTTTGAAAGACCACACAACTTTTGCACATTTAATTAAAGGTACCGTCTTAGGACGGGCGTTGTGGGGTGCTAATACCTTCCCCACGCGTAACCGACTCCCGACCCAAAATTTGGTTTTTTCGCAAACCTTGCTCCTTTTTTATGGTTTCCCATAGTTTCCTATAATAAATATGGTGGCGACTCCAAACTCTGTTTTTACAAATTTTATTTTTTGGTTCGTCGTCCCGTCGCGATTTCGGTTGCGACAGATGGCGACTCTACTAGGGACCCTAGAGAGTCAAACCATTTATTTGGATGTGCAAAATTGATGTGGTTTTTCTTCATATTTTTTCTTTCTCATTTTTTTTGGGTATGTTTTTTTTATCTTTTTTTTATATTTAGAATAATTGTATGTGTATATTCTTCTTTATTTTTGTATTTGGAATAATTGTCAGGTGGTGGGTTTGGGTATACCTTGTATTCTCCCTTCACACACACATTTTGTTCATTACATGAGTGGGGCCCTATACCCGGGTCTGAGTTGCTTAGAATTAGAGGGGATTGCGTAGCAGTGTCATAGTGGATGTACTTCCCAAGTGATCATTGTGAGAACCTCAACTAGAGTTTGTTTGCTTCATTGGTACTCCCACTTCTTGTTGTTTACCAACTATTGTGGGAAATGCCATGAAGTGGGCCATAACTCTAGTGACCTTGATATTTAGGTATTAGGAAACTATCCTTATGAGCACATATACTTTCCCCTATAACTTTAAGCATCAAACTCATGTTGAATATAGGCACTAAAGGGAGACTATTTGCGTCCTTTACCCTCACCTTTCCTTATATATAATAATAAATTCATCACAATCACATCATTATTAGCCATAAACATATACATTTCATTAACATATCATGTGAATAAGTGCCTTGCAAGGCACAAACATGCATTGCATTCCATTTTGTGGTCATTAATGATATCTTATCCAAAGATTCAAACACATAGCATGCATCGGCATCAATTTTGGAAAATAAACAAAAAAAAAAATTGCACTACAATAAGTTCAAATTGTTTCCCACTTTCTTTATCACCAAATTCTTGGAATTTTCTTATGAAAAATGACAAAATAATAATTTTTTTTTTGTCAAATTAATGGATTTAATAAAGAAATAAAATATTGTTTATTATCATTTCTTTTGATGTACCCATCTAATCTTGCATGCATGAAATTGCTCAAATCTGTTTCCCTATCCATCTCTCTTCCATCGTAAACCTTGTTTTCCACCGTAAACCTTGTTTTCATTTCCATGGAGGATCATCACAAAGGGGACACATACCTTAAAATGATTTCAAGAAACTCTCTAAACAAAAAAAATGAAAAAAAGTCTACTAGACTAAAAACTCTGAAGGACAGTCTAGGCAAAAATAAGACCCAAAAAAAAGAAAAAATAGAACAAAATAAGGGGCATCCTGTCATATGAAATCAATTCTTTTCCTCTGAATTAAAGTTTATGTTGAGAAAAACAACCATGATTTGAAATTATAGGTGGCCATGTTTCTTTATCCAAAAAAAATAGAAGTAATTATCCTTTGCTACCCAATTTGAGCCTTTCAACAAATTTCTTTCAAATTATCCTAAACAAGGGTCACCCTCATAGTAAGGGTTGACATAATGTTTGCATTTGTTTCATCCGACTGATAGTTCACCAATAAAAAAAAGAAAGAAATGATATGGTTATATAGAAAGAAAAAAGCAAAAGTTTGAAGAATGACAATAAAAGGTCAAAATATAGAAAGAAAAAAAGGTGAACAAGAAGAAGTCAAACAAATTTCTGAATGAAACATTATTCAAAGATCCTTGTTGAAACAATCCTCATATCACTTGTTTGGGTGTTTACTATCATTTACTCCCATACCCCTAGCCTTGGCCACAATACAAGCCTAATAAAGTCCATACAAAATCAAAGATTGGTTGTTATCTTTCTAAGGTTTTAATTTAAGAGGAATTTTTTTTTTTGCTAACATGTTTGTTCTAAAAAAAATTATAAAAAAAGGATTGAAAAAGTGTGTTCATAGGTTTTCTTTTAAACATTGGGGCAAATTGTGTTTGGTTGACATGTTTCCAAAGCTCCAAAATCAACACGGGCAATCAAGCAATCTGGTTAAATTTGGGTTGTCCCCTTCTCAATTCATTCTTCATGAAATTCCATTTTTGCTCATACAATATCCTTCAACCCTAAACCTTAACCAACCTTAACATAGTCCATCTTTATCAATCCTAAACCCAAACTGAGGCAGTCACTTTGTTTATTCCTATAATTCATTCTAAATTGGGGCATTTATTTATATTGAAGACTATGATCACATTAGGGGCAACTTGTGAAGACCCCGTCACTTTTCCACCTCCTCAACTGGGAAAAGTCAAGCACGCTTTTGCACCCTAAGACCATCCTCAACTGGGTAATTTTTTTTTGAAGTCCCCATCATTTTCTTCATACCATCAATAATTGGAAAAGCTCAAACACATTTTGTGCCCTGAGACCAATTCAAATTGGGGCAACTCCCTAGTTAATCTTCATCACCTCATCCAAGCCTTTTCAAGCCCTTGGAAATTTCATGGATGTCATTCAAATAGTGTTTTAAAAGAAATGATTAAAAAAAGTGTTCGTTAGTAAACTGATTAGACCAAAGAAATGATTTGAAAAAGTAAAAAAAATATCAAAGTAGAATGATTCCATGAATTCGAAATAACCATGAAATGGGGAACAATTCAAATTTGTTTTAAAAAAATGCAAAAGAAAAATTCATACATCCACGCATCCATGCATGCATCGTTATCTAGGTTTAAAAAGAAAATCATAGCATGTCATACATCATCAATGATTCATAACGTGTGCATATGCATAACTCCTCCAACATTTATTAGATTTATGGAAAAAAGAAAAATAAAAAAGAGCAAATAAGAGTCTTATAAGTCCCACCATGCATCCATGCATCCATGTATGCATCATCATATAGGTTCAAAAAGAAAATTATTCATGCATCATCAAATCATTGAAAATCATTTTAAAAAAAAAAGTCAACAATGATAATTTTTTGTGTAAGTCTCAGTAATGTTAGACATTCACGCGATGTTTGTCGACACTTCAAAAGCAAAATTCAAGTTCTCCTTTTATACATCAAGACCCTCTACAAGGCAATGGTCATTGATTTCTTATGTCACATTGAGACCCTCTACGAGGCAATGGTCATCAATCTCTTTACATCAAGACCCTCTACAAGGTAATGGTCATTGATTTCTTATGTCACGTCGAAGCCCTCTGCGAGGCAATGATCATCGTTCTCTTTACATCAAGACCCTCTACGAGGCAATGGTCATTGATTTCTTTTGTCACATCAAGGCCCTCTGCGAGGCAATGGTCATCGATCTCTTTATATCAAGACCCTCTGCGAGGTAATGGTCTTTGATTTCTTATGTCACGTCGAGACCCTCTATGAGGCAATGATCATTGATCTCTTTACATCAAGACCCTCTACGCGGCAAGGGTCATTGATTTCTTTATCAAATTGGGACCCTCTATGTGGTAATGGTCACCGAATCTTTAGATATAGACCCTCTCCTCAGGATTGGTCTAATCTCTTTTTCAAAAAGTCAAAGTTACAAAAAGATTTTTTTCGGATCGAGACCCTCTACATGGTAATGATCGTCGAATCCTTTGGATATAGACCATCTCCTCGGAATTGGTCTAATCTTTTTTTCAAAACGTCAAAGTACAAAAAAAAATATGTTTTTAGGATTAGGGCCCTCTACATGGTAATGGTCGCCGAATTCTTTGGATCTAGACCCTCTCCTCGGGATTGGTCTAATTTGGTTTTTTCAAAAAAAAAATAAAATAAAAAGAATTAGTGTGTCAAATCGAGACCCTCTACTTGGTATGGTCAAGTTTGTCTTGAAATTTGTCTTCTTTTGAAACCCGAACGAAATTAGTGTTTTTATCTTTACTTATCTTTTATTACGATAATATGAAAAAGTCAAATTTTCATATTATTTAGTAAAATCTAAGTAAAGAGGGGCATCTATCAACACCCAATTTCGTCTGGGTGAATAAATTTATTTTCAAAATAAAAATAAATAAATAAAAAATAAAAAAAATAAAATGTGAAACAAAATTTTCTTCAAAGATTTTTCAAACTTTAATCTTAGGGAAAAAAAAAGAGAAAAAAAAGAGAGATGGAAAAAATCTGGTTTTTTCCGCAGACCTTGCTCTTTTTTTTTATGGTTTTCCATAGTTTCCTATAATAACTATGGTGGCGACTCCAAACTCTATTTTTACAAATTTTAATTTTTGATTCACCGTCCCGTCGCGATTTCGGTTGCGACACACTTCCTAGTTATTTAGTATGAAACTTGCTTTAAGTTGATACTAAATCCTAGGTGACTATATTTAAACATTAAACATCCGTAAACAAAAATATTTAAACAAATTAAAAGTAGAAAAGAGATGAAACCAAAAGAAAGGATAAAACATAGACATTTAACAAAAGGGGAAAATCTATTTAGTTTTAGAAAAAAGGAAAAAATTATGGCTGTAAAATTATAAAAGTGTCTATGATAAAATGAAGAAAAACACACATTTATAAATTTATTTTCATCCATTTTCAATCGTATTACATGGTTGTGTGATAAAGGCATTACTATAATATTCTTTGAATAAGTGGATAAAACTTTGAAAATTATCATAATCGTTTGAAACATATAAATTAGTATTATATATATAAAATATGGTTTAAATTTTTTAATAAATTTTATGTTTAAAAACTATTATATGCAACAAATTATTATGTTTCTGCAGGATCTCATCATAACTTCATCTTTTGATTTTTTATTCGGGTACAATACGTTTCATCTTAGAAAGAAAACCTAAAAAAAAAAATGTGAAAGCAATGCATTTACGTATGAACATAATATTTGAATGCCTAGAAGAGTGCATAAAGGCTGCAGGGTGAGTACAAGTTAGGCATGAACCGACTCAGACACAGACAAAGTTCAATCATATTTTGTTGAAAAGAGTTGCCGGCACTCATTAATTAACCACAACTTATGTTTTCAATCAGGCCCTGTTTTCTAATTTTAATTTGTTTTCCTGAGAATGCAATCCATTGTGGCCTATAGAGTGTAATTTATTGTTATTGATATGAATTCATAAGTAATAACTATTTTAGTTTAGCTTTTCATCACAACAAATTGCTAATTAAGAGTATATATTAATCATATTAACAATACAAAAGTAAGATTAATTAAAGTCATCTTTAAAATACCTTATGATACAAGGTAAAGCAAGGAGAAAACCCCTGTGTATTTATACAAGGCAAAGCAACAAAAAACACTAACAGAAAAAAGAAAAAATGGGAAGCTAATAAACTATGCTAATAGAGAAGAATTTTTTAGTAACATCATTTGACAAAACATCATTTACGTGAAATGTTTAAGAGCAGAATTTCAATGGATTTCACTTTATTGGAATGGAAAATTACCACCAGGTTATGAATACCATTAGCTACAAACTCATCACAGGTTCTTTCTTGATCTCTCTTTGTTCCCTTTACATATAATATTCAATTTTACTAGTAAATAAGAGAACATATTTGAGAATGAGGGTTGTTTTCTATGATGAATAGGAATATGATGAACGTGAATCTTAGGAAGAACTAAGTGAGGATTAACTTCCAAGTTCTCTAGAAGAGCATCATTGCATGATGAAAAATGAATGTAAACACTCAATCAACCAAGTCCACTACATTATTCGTCTACAGATACTGGTATAGTTGGATATCAATATCTATGGTATATATTCAATGCAAAACAAAGGCTGAAACTGAAAATATGAACAAGTGGTCTTTGAGACGCCATGATCATTGTTCTTTACTCCATGATATTCCTTATCTTCCTACTAACTCCCCTCCTTTCCCTTACTAACACAATTTGATACATAATCATTCAGTTTTTCTTGATAACTCTCATGAAATCTTTTATATAAGTAAATACCTCTTTGAGAGACCTAGAACTCCTTCCTGATGTATAGCTTAGTAATAGATAAGATATTTTCCAAAGCCATCACCACATTCTCATCCCCATAAAAGTAAGAAATTCTTCTCGCAATCTTTTTGTAAGAAACTCCTTGGAGTTCATGTTTACCAGGTCCTCTCACTTAATTAGGATTTAGTTGGACCTCCAAATACTATTTTTTTTTTATCTATACTTCCCCTATTTTTTATCCTGGTTTTTTACATTCCATAAATTGAATACCGGATCTTTGTGGACCAAATACGGACTGGTCTATTCATTGGGTGACCACAATTATTTCAGAAAAAAACTTCAGATATTGAATCTTCTAAATAGGGTTAAAAGCTTTTTGATATTCTATCAGTGAAGTTATTGGTTTTAAATAAAGTTGTTTTAACATTCTATATACTATCTCTGCATTAGATTTATCTCTGCATAACTCCATTCCATTCTATATATTTTATCTCTTCATATCGTAACACTACAATCAAAGTCCTTTATGTAGTTCAACAATTGTTACTATAGACTTTTATTTTTTAATTGAAATGGTCCTAGAACATTAAGAAAATTCATTTATAGAAAACGAATATATTTTTTAAATTAAAATGTAGATGAATACAGCACATACAATTTTGCACAATTCAGAGTATGATGCAACAACTATTTAATAGGAAAGGCGCACAACACATAAATAAGAAAGATAAATAAAAATATTAAATCAGGAAATAATCATCTTGTTTTGTGCTACATCTCTTTTAAGCATTGATCAGTTTTTGAATGAGGTTGAAAAAGAGTAAACTGGAAATCCAATTAATAGTTTAACCAATAGTTTAACCATTGAAATGGAAAGAACGATGCAGAATTGAAAGCAGATAAAGATGATGAAATCGAAAGCAGGTAGAACAATGGCGAAATCGAAAGAATGATGTTTATTACCTTATTTCAAGGAGAACGATTGATGAAATCGAAAGAGCGAACGTCTTCCTCCTAGGACACGAGCCACAACTATTATAAGGAGATAAAATTAGAGAGACCACCGAAATCGAAAGTTAGCGAGCATGAAATCACTAATGTGTTTACCACAAAGAGGCACGAGTACTGATTTTAGGGAGAACGATGAAATCGAAAGCTTACTTCTAAAGCACGAGCCACGACTACTTCAAGGAACTGCTTCAAGGAGATGAAATCAAATAAATGAAAATGAAAGCATCAATGACGAAATGAGGGAGACGAGGGTACTCGTAATCCTACTTCTTCTTCGAGAATATGTGATATGGAGAAAGTATGGAGAAACTGCTACAAAGGTAACACGAGAAATGGAGAAAGAGAAAGAGACCAAGAGAAAACGCCCTTCAAAAATTATGAAAAAGAGAGAAAAATAAAAGGGTAACGATAATTTTACTAGGGTTTGTTAAAAAACCCCTTCTACTTACTAAAGGTTTCTAAAACCCTTACTATGTATATTGTAAGACCTGTGATATTAATTTATTAAATAATTAATTAATTAATAAATGCGAGTAGAAAGAGTCTTTATGACATTAATTATTGTTTGATGTGACGTGGAAAAGTACTAGCTCAAATGGTTGAGAGTACTTTAATTGTGTGAGAGGACTTGGGTTCGAGTCCTATGAATGTCAATTATGTGTTGTATGGTTTATTATTATAAGATTATAATGGTTATCACAAAATGTGATTTGGCATAGTGGTTATACTTTGTTCTTATGAGTGGAAGGTCATGGGTTTAAACCTTGATGGGCATAGAGTAAGCTTTATTTTTGCTAACTATTAGTTGTGGTTTGAATGTGAAGAGGCAAAGAAAACCTAGCAGAAGGGTAACCATTAGGTGTTGAAAAATCACCAACTAAGAGACTTGAATAGCCATTAAGCCCACACTAAAGCCAATCTCTTTTTTTTTCATTAAACCACCTTAAGGAACTTATAAAAGGAAGAATGTAAGGGGTTGAATTGAGAGAGAGTCTGTGCCAAATCATTGGTGAACCAAGGAATCCCATTTTCTTCCCAATTTCAATCAAACATTCAGGTTAGGGGAGCTGTCTATTTTGTATACGAATTTTGACTGTGGTTCTAGGTTTGTTTATTCTCATATTGATTTTATATGGTATAAAATGCATATTATAGACCTGTAATTGGGAATGGTGGAAATTGATAATGTGCAATAAGTTTTTGTGGTAATGGAATATGACTGAATGAGGGTTTTGGTAGGGAATAGGGTAGAAAGTGATTCACTCTCGAGTTGGGTATATGAATGAATGAAATAGTATGTTTGATGTTTGCTAGCCATTGTTTTATGTTGGGCAATGATTGAATGTTATTTGGTATATTTTTGGGTTTGGTTTGACAATGTTTTGGGTAAATTGTGTGTGTAACAGTGAGGGAACTCTGCAAGTCTCGCCCAAGCGAATCTATCTCGTCTAAGCGAGAGTTGCAGAACCTCATGTTTGGTTTGGTTCGCGCTGCTCGCTCAAGCGACCTTGGATGGGGTTGAGCGACTTAATCTCTCGCTCAAGCAAGAGACACTCGCCTAAGGGAGGTCGCGAGGAAACCTGGATTGTTTTGAGCGCGAAACCTCATCCAGGCGAAGAGTTTGGTGGGTTTGAGCGAACCAGGGTCTCGCTCAAGCGAGACGGTCTCGCCTAAGCGAGATGTCGCGATCAAGTTGGATGTGTTGCTTGCATTGTAGCTCAGGCGAGACTGAATTGGGTGTTTGGGTGCCAGGGTCCAAGTTGAGAAGACTTGGATGTTTTACTACAGACAAGGAGTCTGTAAGGCAGGACTATGAGCGGGATAGGCTCATAGGGTTGGACCACAAATGAGTTAGTTTCGTGGGAGCACAGTGAAGTCCCAAGACCTAGTTCATGCATATGACTCATGAAGGACTATGAGGTCATGGTTGGGTAATTTGACAATGAGATATTTAATTATGTTATTTTGGGATGGCTGGCATATTTATCTCATGTAATTTGTTTAATTATTGTGCATAGCTCACCCTTTTTGTGTGTGTGTGGAGATGATCGGATGATTCGTTATCTGGGAGTAGATGATTTGACAGGTGGGCCAAGAGATGCATAGACTCGGAGCGAGGGATAGCTGGGGATTTATGTATATATGTTTATTATTTTGGTTTTGAGATAATTTTGTAACCTTTTGGGAGCCATTTAAATTTTATTTCAGTTTTATAAATTATGGACTCCAGTATTTATTACATTGTATTACAGTTTTAATTTTCCCGTGTTTTTGGGAAATGGTTTTATATTAAATGCGGTCGTATTTTGTTATGGAATTTATTTATTAAATATTAGTAATATTTATTAGGGCTGTTACATATATCTTTTGCTTGAGGTTATTATAACCCCAGTAATAAATCCCCGATAAAATTAGATATTTTTGTAGTGATAATTCTAATTCCAAAATACTTTTCTTGACAAAATAGACCTTATAAAACTTTTAAAATTTAAGAAAGTAACTTCTAATTTTGATTACAATTCTATTTAATATATATATATATGACTTCATTTCTATTTTAAAAGGTTTGGACTGGTTTTATTAAAGGGTCGAGATCAATCCACTTGTTACCTTCAAGACCTCCTTTCCAGCTACTCACTCCCTCATTTTGTCCAAATCATCGTTTTCCTCCCTTTCCTGAAACAGGAGCTCTGCTAGGCCTTGAGCTACGTTCTGTTCGAAAGCTTTGGTCCTATGTTGTTCTCTATCTTGGACTCATCTTTCGCCTCCCATGGTTCTGTTTTCTAGCTCCGTAAGTTGTAGTCGTGTTGTAGTGCTTTTCTTTTGGGGCCTATTGTTGGGTTAGCATCTTTCCATGTAAGGGAAGCTAATGATTGTGCCTTAGTATGTTTTTTATATTGAATGAAGGGATTATAGGTTTGTTCTTGTTTCAAGTTTGGGAATTTCATTTTTAGAAAATTTGGGGATTTTTGTTAATCTATAGCTTAATTCCATGTATTGATAAGAAAAGCTTAGTTTTCAAAATTTTAATTGTTATAGAAGAGATATTTGTGTTCAAAGAATTTGTGGTTGTCTATTTTATGAGAAATATATATACATATATTGAATTTGGTGGGTTATAGTGACATGTTGAAAGTGGATGCATGTGAGATTAAGTTGCGGGTCTTGGAGAAATATGGTTCTTGAGTTGAATGGAGATGAAACTCTTTTATTTTGGCAGGTGATGTAGAATATGGTACAAGGTTAGACTTTGGGGTTGTAACCATGTTTGAATTGAGGGTTTGATATTACTTAGCTAAGTTTTGCTTTTACTCATTTATAGACTTGGTAAATGTAGAATTTAGGTAGTTTAGAATGCAATTGGAATGAGAGATATTGATTGTTGCAATTGTTCAGTTTGGTATCATCTATAAACCACTTTGAAATGAGTTTGAGAAGATAAAAGTGCAAGATATCAAATTATGTAGTGGAACAAGTCAAAATCTCACAACCAAGAAGCATATGGTGTGGTGCTACCCATTTTCCTACACTGCACACTTTTTGTAAAATGAAGGTTCCAACTTCGTTAACTGTAGTGAGAGCAGTTGTTATCGCAAGGTCCCTTTAGTTTTGGTTGTTGACAACATTGACGTGTGTTGCTTGTTTGGTTCATAACTTTCTCTATAGTTATTCAATTAAGTTGGTTCTTTTTGCATTTAGTTCTTGATTCAATCATCTTTAATTTGAATGTAAATACGAAATTTTTGAAGCTTTACACAAGTTGCAATTTTATTTCTAAAATCCCAAATTGTTTGCATAATGTGTTGTTAAGTTGGATTGGATAAAAATGATAGGAATTAGTTATTTTCCAAGAGAGACATATGTTGTATGGTTTTTAATATGTGTTTTCAAATGCTTGTGTGAGAATATAGGAGATTCCATGGGGGAGGTTTATCCTGATACTCTAATGTTCATTCAAGACTCATGTAAAGAGGAATAAGTCACGTGGTGAGAGGGGCATGAGGTACTATCTTTAAGAACAACCTCAAGGTTCTTATGACGGTTAAAGGGACTAACCTTATATGGTAGGGTAAAACCCATTGACATTGGCTCTGCAGGTAGTAGAGGCCACCACAAGTGCAAAAACCACCAAGAATCATACATCAATGTCTAGATCCGGATAGTGTCATCTTGTCTGATGGGTTAGTTGATATTGCTTAGCTTGGTGTTATTGGTGCATTATTCTACAATTCTTTTGAGTGTTATATATATATATATATATATATATATATATATATATATATTCTCCTTTTAAGTGTAATTGCTTAGTTGTGTCTATTTCCTGTATGGTTTTCCTTTTTGCAATGATCACCAAATTTTGGTGTAAGAAGATGTGGAGATTCTTGGAGATCGTTCCGATGGTGGAGATGTCTTTGTTTAGACTAGGTGGTAGTTTTTGCTCTTTGGAGCACCCTTTTGAAGAATAATTTTAATTGTAATTCTTTGCTCTATTGAGAAATCCTTTTGACAAACTATTTCATGTTTAAGTTTTGTTTATGACATTGTTTTGTGCCTATGGTACTCATACCTTGGTATATTTTGGATAACTGTAGAAGGTTGATTCTCATATACTTCTATCCATGCTCTATTTTATATTATAATATGTGATGTTTAGATGCCGTTATTTAGACTAGGTGGTAGTTTTTGCTCTTTGGAGCACCCTTTTGAAGAATAGTTTTAATCGTAATTCTTTGCTCTGTTGAGCAATCCTTTTGCCAAACTATTTCATGTTTAAGTTCTGGTTATGACATTGTTTTGTGCCTATGGTACTCCTGCCTTGGTATATTTTGGATAACTGTAGAAGGTTGATTCTCATATACTTCTGCGCATGCTCTACTTTATATTATAATATGTGATGTTTAGATGTTGTTTAGACTAGGTGGTAGTTTTTGCTCTTTGGAGCACCCTTTTGAAGAACAATTTTAATTGTAATTCTTTGCTCTGTTGAGCAGTTCTTTTGCCAAACTATTTCATGTTTAAGTTCTATTTATGGCATTGTTTTGTGCTTATGATACTCCTGCCTTGGTATATTTTGGATAACTACAGAAGGTTGATTCTCATATACTTCTATTGCATGCTCTACTTTATATTATAATATGTGATGTTTTATTTACTAGAATTTATGTATTAAATGGGATGTCACAAAATATATATATATATATATATATATATATATATATATAATAAATTCAATTTTTAAACATAAATGTATTAAGCACTGATAACAATAAATAAGATAAAATTGTGTTTTTGTGTTTCTATTTCATTCATATGAAAATCACTTCTTCCATTGGAAGATCATTATCATATATATAGTAATTTTACTATTAAATGAGTATCACAATACTTTCAAGGGCATTTCTTCTAGTACTTGAAGAAATGGTGAAATGACCAATTCACCTTTAATGAAATATATAATTTAAACTTAAATTATCTTATCTTTCCCACATCGTCTTCTTTGAAAACTAGACCTATTAATATGGCATAGTTTGCAAGACTTTAGTCCTAACTCATATGAGTCAAGGAAAAAAAAAGTTTGGAGGACCAAAAAGTTTACATAAAAAGGGTCAACAAGCTAACATCATTACCACATTTATTCAATCTAAATCTATATTTAGTACGAACAAAATTGAGTTGGACTTATGTAAAGTTAAATTAGGCTAACATAATCTCAGGTTGGTAGATATGGACCCAGATCAGGTAAAGTCCAAGTTAGGTTAAGGTGAATTAGGTCCAAGTTAAGTCAAGTTGTGCCTAGTCAGGCTAAATACATGTTTGGGCATGTTAGATAAGATAAAGTCTAGTTTTAGGAAAAGTCAGGTTAGGTTAAGATAGCTCATGTTGGGTCAAGTTAGGTTGTACCCATGTTACCTAAGTCAAGTCGTGCCTAGGTCAAGATAAGTTGAGTAGAGACCATGGGTTGGGTAAGGCTTAAGTCAAGTAAGTCGATCAATATTGGGCTAGGTTAAGTGAAGGTTGATACAGTCCACATCAAGTTGAATCGAGTCATCTTGCGCACATTAAGTTAGGTCCACATTGTGCCAAGTCGAGTAAGGCCAACATTAGGCCCAGTTGATTCAAGCACACCTCGTACTAAATTGAGTAAGTCTGAATTCAGGACAAGTCAAGTCGGGTCAAATCAGACAGACTCAAGTTGGGCCCATGTCAGGCCACATAAAGTTGGGTTCACATTGGATTGAGTAAGTTCTAACTTAATTGGAGTCGAGTTGAGTCAAATTGAGTCATAGTGACCTTGGGCCAATTCATGTGAGGTCGAGATCAAGTCAAGTAGAGTATGTCCATGTTGAACCAAATCAAGTCAAGTCTACAAATTTTATTAACTTGCGAGTATTATAGAAAATTGCATATTTAAAAATAATAAGTGAAATTACTTTTAAAAAAATCTTGAACATATAAATAAAAAATTGGTTTTAAAGTATAATCCAAATAAAATTTCATAATAAATTATTAATATATATATATATATATATATATATATATATATATTTATTTTTTTAAAAAAATATATTTAAATAAATTGTACCACAAAACAATAGCTTAAAAACTTTAATCTCCTTAAAAACAACTTATTCATAAGTCTAAATTAAAAAGCATAAATCTATAATATAGAATTATAAATGGTTTTTCAATTATTATTATCATTTCTTTGACTGAAAATTATATTTTTGTTATTTAATTTATGAAAAAAAATATCAATTAATAAAAATCACTAATAATAAATAGCAAAAGTATGAATAGGTTGAATATCAGTATCTAACCTGTTAGAGTTATCCCTAAAATAAGTGTTATTCTTCATCCTCAACCTCTGAGAATAGAAGGAATGGAGGGTCAGAAGAGGAGAGCTCCATTTACTCAACTGAAAGACAAAGAGAGGAGAGAAGGGAGATATCGAAGTAATAAATAATGAATTCAACAATAGGATAATAAAAAGTATATTTTATAGAAAGTCATTTAAGGTTCAACAATTGCATTAGGTATTACACTAGACATAATGTCATTTCAACTTTTTCGTCCATTGAATTATAACTATATATTATATTAAATATAATATGAAATAAGTTAGAATAAATATAAATGTTGTAAATATATAAGTTAAAAAAATGAATCCAAATTGTAGATTCTGAGAATATATTTTCCAACTAAAATGTATTGGTCATAGTTCAACAATGAAACTTAATGCATTTATTGACTCAATCACAGGCTGGTTTTAGAAAATATAACTTTAGTGCATTATTCTAATCCCTCTAGAATGAATTGTTGATTCCAAAGTTATAACCAACATCAGTAATTTTGTTCTGTCTATACTAACAATAACAAATAAACATCACAGCAATTTGGTAGAATAATGGTGGACTGTAAAATCAGAATATGAAAAATAGTATACAGAATTCTCTCACCTGATTAGGCAAGTTGCCTGTCTTGATATGCCAGATATTATTCATCACTAGAAGAAATCCATTGCTTTCCATTCATTTTGAACTCAACATCGAGAATCACACCTAAATTTGGATTATAATAATCCACTGATTTTCAATTCTAGCATCCCATAGTTTGATATATGGCCCTTTGCCCATCCGTAAAGGAAGAGGTTTGAATTGTCTGAATTGAACTTCTAGCTTAACCAATTGCCTGAAAACATGAGTCTGCAATCCCTTTCCAACATCGATAATCCTAGATGTGTGGTCTTGTCTACAAGAAAGAAGAAAGTGGGCTTGTGGAAGTTTAGCACGCATGCTTTCTTCTGATTTCTGCTCCACTGAACGGGGCTGAAGTGCCACTAGAACAGTTTCATTAATAAGAAAAATGCACAAAAAGGTTAAAATAAGTGATTGTTGCAGGTGACATCAATTTTGTGATTTTCGTGAGCATTTCTATTTTCTTGAGTATGTTCTTCATTTTGTTCAGTTAAAGTGTTCTTAATTTGAGTATTGTTTTACTTTTAAGATCTGTATGTGTGTCTAAAAGTCATGTTTAGTCATTACTTGTCTTGAATTCTTTGTTAAGCCATTTGAATTTTGCTATTCATTTGCTTGGGTGATTTGTGCATTTATGAGTTGATTATGTTGCAATATGTTGTTGTTAAAAGAACATTATTATCTCTCATTGGAGTCTTGGAAATGAACCTTCAAATCTAGATAACTTAGTTATCTTAATGTCAAATGAAAATTTTCATTGTGTTTGCGTAAAATTGCCTAAAATACCAGCTAATTCAATTCGGTTTTTGCGTGCCTTTGAGTGCTTTTCATTTTACATTTTGAGTTCATGCTTGTTGTTTAGTTCTTGACAAGTTCTTTAAAGTTAATTTTCCATAATGTTTGATTCAAGTTCTTGCTCTTTATTTTGATTCCTTAAGTTTCTATTCTACTACTTGTGTGGTAGTGATTCTGATTTGGTTTGGAAATATGCTGCAATAAAAGAAGAAAAAAAAATAAGAACAAAATAAAATGCCAAAAAGAATCAAAGAAAAATAGCAAAAGAAAGTGGCAAAAGAGTACACTAGAATCACTACTAACACTTGTGCTTTGAATGATTTGTTGCTTATAAATTTGCAATTTGTTTGGTGTAGTTCTTACCATTGTTTTTGTGTCAATTTTTTTGTTGCTTGAGACTATATGTCTTAGCTTTGATGCTAAATGAGTTGCCTAGTGTACCATGGGCTCATAAGCTTGTAAAGACAAGAAGTACTTAAGTTTGCTTCTAGTAATTTTTTTGGTTTTCTTAATCAACTCTAGAACCTTTCTTTAGGTGTTCATTTTGGAGTGTTTACTTTTATTTTGTGTTGTAATTTCTTGTTAGTCTTTCATTTGTAATCTTTGAGTATGTCTGGACTTTGTCTTATTTGAGTTTGGCATTTTTAATTGTGTTTTTCTTGCTTTAATTTTTTGGCCTCTTTGGTTTGGCTATCATCACTACACCATTTTTCGCTTTAGGCAACAACTAAAAAGTGTGGTCTGAAGTTAAAAAAGTGTGGCCTAAACTTTTGGCAACACTTTGACAACAGTTTTCTAGGTGTGGAGGATACGTTTGTAGGTAGGGATGGCAACGGGGCGGGGCGGGGACGGGTTTCGCTATCCCATACCCATCCCCGCATAAAAAATTCATCCCCATCCCCATACCCAAACCCAACGGGTATCAAACTTTTTTCCCATCCCCATCCCCACCGGGTAACGGGTATAATCTCGTACCCATATCCGTACCCGTGTTCTAACTACTTCACTATTAATTTTTATAAAAGAAAAAAAAT
>Ga0214544_1003348_pt1 | contig 33207 bp, 14 predicted proteins | sample CNSS3metaG_FD_160074 | JGI IMG/M metagenome (GOLD analysis project Ga0214544, IMG submission 160074) | Root nodule microbial communities from cowpea collected in UCLA plant growth center, Los Angeles, California, USA - CNSS3 | ecosystem: Host-associated > Plants > Roots > Nodule | place: USA...
AAAAATATAAAAAAAAAAAGCAAAAAAAATTAAAAAAAAAAAAAAAAAAAAAAAAAAAAACCAACGACACCAGTGTCGTAACCGGTGTCGCCCCTTTGAAAAACAAGGCACCGGTTACGTAACCAGTGCCATCACTCTCTCACTCACCTCAACACCGGTGCCATCCAACACCAGAGCACCTCACCACCACTGCAAGACACCGTGCCTCGCTCACCACCCTCACCTGCCAGTGTCATCCACTCACCACCCTAACACCTGCCATGCCCCTTGCAACACCACTCACAACACCGGTGCCTTCCCATCCTCCACATGTGAAATGAAAAGCGAGGGCAAATACGGAAATGTGCTCGTATCACTCTCTAATCTGCTCATTCTATGGTGGATGAAAAAAATTGGGTATCCCTCAAATCCGCACTCGCTTATCCGTTTAAATCCATGCAATCGAACACTTCAATGTTCATCAATCCACGCTCGCTAATTTGTTTGAACAGTGTAATCAATGCAAGCGAACAGGCCCTAAGAGTGTGTTCACTTAGAGGGGTGGATATGGAGGAGAGTGTGAAGATGGATTTGTGTAGATTTGGATAGATGATTTGTTGTGTTTTTTTGAGTGGATTTAGAGAGTAAAGTGAGTAGATTTGGAGATAAGTTTTATAAAAGTTAGTGAAAGATTTGATTGATGTGATAGATAAAATTGATTGTAAAAATAGATAGAATTAAGAAGTTACCAAAATACCCTTGATAAAAAAAGAAAATGATTTTATAATTTGATGTTATAAAAATAATTATAATTAATTAATACAAATTAAAAAAAATATTTAAATTATATAAAATTTTAAAATTAAAAAATTATATATATAATTATATATATTATTAGTTATTATATATTAATATATTAATTATTATATTTTAAATAATATTTTAATTATTATTAATTATATATATATATATATATTATTATTTATTATATATATAATAAATAATATATATATATATATAATAATTAATAAAATAATAATAATGTATTGTAATTAATAATTAAATTAATAAATATATATTTATATAAAATTTAAAGAGGGTATAAATGTAAAATGATTTATTATCTTCTCAAATCTTTACAAAATGAAGAGATGATTTTTGAGAACATACTTGCAAATCAACTCTCCCTTTTCTTTTCAAATCATGCAATAAGAACATAAAAAATTTTAAAATCTCTCTTCACAAATCCTCGTCTACAATACAATGTATGCAAACGAATAGGCGCTAAAACTTTTCAATATAAGAACAAGTTACTTTTCAATACAAAACAATATCATAACTGTTGCTAGTCATATTAATACATATGAATTCTCTCTCACAATATGCATAAGAAGAAAAAAAAAATGTGTAGAACGAACACTCCAACCTATAATATCAGAGTCCTTGACTTTCGATCAAAGAACGATTAGGCCGATTTGTAGTACTTGATTAAATTTAAATAACTGATATATTTACCTTCATACAAAACAACCCAAAAATTTTATGCATAAAGTTAGACATAAACATCAATCAGAGTATAAAAATCTTGCTTTTAAGACTTTATGTGTAATCTAAATTCAAGTTTTTACTTAAGTTAAATATCTCCTCTAGATCCTTCATAGAGGACCTAGAAATGAAATTATTCCTATTTACTGAAATTGCCCAAACTAACCTACATATACACCCACAAATTGTTACTTTTATCGGTTAACCCATGTAATCTAAATTGTTGAAAGTGAATTTTTGATATATTATAATATATTGTGACAATTTATGTCCATTTTTCACACATATTTCAAAATTTTCCTATTAATAAACAATTAAGAAATATGTATTGAATTATTACCTCTTTTCTTCTAAACATGACATATTCAAGAGTTATAATTTTTTTTTTAAATGTGAAGAAAAAGTTGTGCAAGAAAACTCTAAACAAATAACCCAATAATGATCCAGCTTAAAAGTTCATAGGGGACTTTAGCCCCAAAGCTTTTTATTTTTATTTTTATTTTATATGTAAATTATAATATAATTAGATATTACAAATATTTTATTATCTTCATGAATATACACATGATTTACTGTGAAGATATAGATTACTACTTTGTAGACTATAAAAGTCTCTACACCAACTAAAATAGACTCCAAAAATTATAAAACAGAAAAGCTTTAGAATTGTTTATCATTTAGTAATAGTTAAAAGTTAAACTATACGATGCCAATTACAACAATCATATTTTTCGTTGACATACGACAATAGTTATATAGGAATAATATTATTGGTTCCACCATTTAACCGATATAGTGCGCTCAAATAAGGGTATTCAAATTTTATGAACATTCAATGAAAAAATATTTAATAGAAATTCAATTAAAAATAATCAAATTTATAAAAGACTTCAAATTTAATTAAGTTGTTTTTTAATTTTTCATACAAATACATGTAAGTAATGACGATGCATTTGTAACGGATGAATCATCTCAATTGACGGAAAAAATAAATAACCAAAATTCAATTAAAAAAATATAAAATTTTAAATATTTAATAATTTTTTAGCGAATATTCGTATTTATAAAATAAGAAGCTTTAATATTAATCAAACTATTAACTTTTTAACCATATTTTATTTGAGCTCCTAACTATGAAATTAAGTATGAATTGAAATTTAAAATAGTGGTAGATTATAATATAAGAAAATTATAACAACATTTAGTTTAAAAGCTAAACCTTCTACTTAAAAACTAATTACAAGGATCGCGCGTCCCGTACGATCGCATGCCAAGACAAAGTAATCGAACGAGAAAAAAGAAAAGAAGAAGAAAACCAAACAATTATAATATATTATCTTTACATCCACACTTATCCATAAAAACAAATTTAAACATAATCATGTTTATATTTATATTTATGGGAGGCTTATCCGTTGGAGTGAGCGATAAACTAGACAATGTTTATCATTGGTTTACCTAATATATATTAGGTTGTTCCAAAGAATATTTTTAATAAACTTTTGTGCTGGTTTGTGTGTATATATCATTAAAACTTGATGACAAAATAAATTTTGCGAATCAAAGTTGACAAAACTTTTGTTAGGGAAACATTTTAGAAAATAGTTGTGTAATATATAATTTGTTTTACTGTCACCTAATTGTAAATTTATTAACTTTTTTTGTAATAACTAACTGACATATTATGATTATTATAACATTGAAAACTTTATATATCCTCACAATAAATGCAGGTTGTTCTATTATAATTCTTTTAAGGTTTAAATGAAAATTTAAATATTTGTGTATTTTTTTTATCAAAGAAATCATGATCTAGAATTAGATTTTCAAGATCTTCAAAATGACATTTTATAAACGATATTGGTTTAAAAATAATAAGACTAAATTATTTTAATATTAAAATTTTTTAGTATAAATAATTTGTTATAAATTATTTACATTATTTAAAAATATATGATCTCTCTAGAAATCACCTTTTTAGAGTTATCTAATTATTTTCTAAGAGTTTAATCCTTTGTTCGTTTGATCGAAGATCCAAGACCGTAAAAGTCATCCTCACAGCGAACTTTTCAAATTGGACTTCAGTTTCTTTGTTCGCATAAGTTGAGTTTCAACCATTTTTTCTCGGTGTATTTCTATTTTTTGTTGCATGTGATTCTTCTTCTACTTGCATGTATCTTTTTAATCATCAATATGAGTATATGTTGATCAATGATTCTAATGATGTGACATTATTGTGTTTGTGTTGTTCCTAGGTATAAATACAACATCCTATGTGACTAAGGAGGGTTTGGTGTTCTTAAAGCATTTTCGGTCTGTTGAGCCGCTTTGTTAGGCAAGGGAAGCAAGTCTTGATATGTGTTGTGTGATTTTGTCAATTTGATAATTGCATGCTACTGCTATAATGGTTTGGGAATGAAATTGGCTTTTTTGCTAAAATCTGGCTTAATATGTATAACTGATGTGGTTATGTATGTATGTTCGGTTGTTTTTTAAGAAGATGCTTTGATTTGTGTGGTTTGGAGGATTGTTCTATTCTTGAGTATATTTGTTAGCTTTTTGTTGATTGAGGAAATTAGAATCTGAACAATTGAATGAATTGGTGTGAGTTCCAATGTTTTAAAACTATTTTTTATCAAAGCACTAAGAGGAGAGTACCAAATTGATCAATTGTACAAGTCCCATTTTTGTCAAAATCATGAAATTTTACTTGTTGAATTGTCATATCGCTAGCGATGCTTGGGGAGCGTTAAGCCCCAATCCATTTGTAAAAACATAGATATTATATTGATGTGAAATTGTTGTGTGAGCATGTATGGTGATGATGATTAAGAAATTTCAAGGAGAAATTCTTGGTGGTGGTAACTTTAGTGTATGCATTGAAGTATGAAATTCGGTAAGGGGGTATATCCTGAACTCTAATAACCATTCACACATGTAAAATAAAATGAGTTATGTGGTGAGAGTCATAAGAGGTTCTAGTCACTAGACTTGTTTGGTCCTAGTGTGAAGGAGATTAACCTTGTGAGTAGATGGGTGATAGGACTTTGTGGAGCATAAATACTACTACAAGTGCACACCTTCAATGAATTCCTATGTCAAGAGAATGTGTCCATATAATTGAGTTTAGTGCCAATTGTTTATGTGCATGTGTATATTCACTATATTTTAATCCAAGCATAGATTATATTTGATGTGATTTTATTGGTTTTAGATAACTCTTTTGCAAGATTAGCTTACCATTCATTTGTATTCATGTATTGTTTGTTGTCTTCTTTTGAAATGATTACATTTATTGATGTGAGCAGATGAAGAAACATGAGTTGATTTATCTCAAAGGGATATATGTTGTTGTCGTATCGTTGTTAGGTTGTTTTTTTTTTGTTCCTAGAAACTTACGAAAGACTCTTATATTTCTTGTTGTACTATAATTTCTTTAAAACTATATTTATGTATCTCATGCTACTATAGTCTATAGTTATACCTTAAGATAACTGTAATAACAATTCCTTTAAATTGTGAATTACATGTTTTGAATATTATTATAAAATATCTTATTTTATTAGTTTTATGCTATTAAAATGGGATGTACATATTTTTTTTTTCTTTATGAGACGTCTTTTAACGAAACTGTGACGTAACACATATTCCAAAACAGACAATACCTCATATTTCATATGTACGGTGATTGATAACGATTTTATCATTAAATTTGGAATAAGAACAATTAATTTTTTTTTCAAATATTAAAATTTAAATTACTTCATATAAATTAAATATTTAAAAATGACAAAAAAAATAGTGAAATTGTGGAAGCTATGATTATTGATTCGTGTATAGAAGAACTAACGGGGACTAATTCTTAACCCTTTCAAAATGTCCATAAATGAATAACATTAAATAGGTTTTTTTTTTTTCTTTCTTTTACAAGAAATTTTTCTGTACTGGTCCACCATTCTGTATACAGATATCTTCACTCCATTGTACACGTGTCAATGAGTGGTTTGCCCAAACCACCAGATATCTTCATAATTTTTAAATTCTAGGAGAATTTTTGAGCGACCAAAATGAAGAGATATTAGTTAAGGGAAGAACTATTATGAACATTTTCATTGAATAATTGAGTGCATCAGATTATCAGATTATAACAGTATATTCATGGAAATAACACTTGTGCGTAAATGAGAATGTGGCTCTCGTAGGACCACACACACAGCCCCTTCTCCAATTTTCCCTTTCTCAAAATATAATTATTATGTCATATTTTTTTTTCAAAATTAAAATTATCCGTCTCCCCACAAATAAATATTATCTTTCAAAAATAAGAAAGCAACAAGATCCCACAAAAGAAAAAGGGAAAAGTACAGAAAAATTCCAGTGAAAGATGTTACATCTACACAAACAAAATATAATATGTTTAAATCTTTTACTAATGCTATTAACTGTTTATTATTCGGAAAACACTACTCTGATACACTATAAACCATACTATTTTTTAATTATTTTTAAAATGTTAGATTGTATATTATTTGTACAAGATATATCGTTGAAATATTAAGTGTAATTTACTGAAAAAACACATACTTCACACCAATCACACAAACCCAAATTATTTATTGTTATTATTATTATTATTATTTTATTATTAAGATCATACGTAGACAGGGATATGGATAGGTTTTAATATAATCACCATGTATTTAAAAAAAGAAAATAAAAGAATGAAGAGGTTCAAATACATTATGCCATATCAGAAATAGACTTGTAGTGGACCCTCATGTGGATCAAGGTTATCCTTGAAACCAACTTGATGTGGGACCCATCAGTTCCATTCAGATTGCTACGCATGAATAGGAATTGATAAAGCATGACGTGGCCTTTCAGTTGCACCATATAAACTCTTGTGATCCTCTATTATTTACGGTTAATTCCCTCTTTTTCACATAAATCAAATCCATCCTCTTTCAGACAACAACAATCTCCTGTGTTAAGCCATGTAAATATTCTCTGCTTCAATAATAATAATAATAAATAAATAAATATTTCATTGCGTTAAAATATTAATCTTTTTTTCTCTCTATATAATTATGTTAGAAGTTTCACGTCAAATAGAGATAAGGTCAATTCACAATATATAAATGGTTGTAATTTTCACCTTACAAGCCGATTTTTGTAAAATTGAGTTAAGTTTAAAGTTCAATTCTAACATGGTACTAAAACCTATTCTACAAACTTTTATAAATATTTTATTTTACCTAATTAGACTTAAAATTCACTTTTAATAAATTAGATTATCTAATTAAACTTAAAACCCACTTCTTAAGATATATCCGTGTCTTATATCTGTCTCTTAGTTCATCGTCATTTGGGATAAAGATGTTCACTCGTGTTAAATAATAAAGAAGGATGAAAGATGCGTGCATGCGTATTTTTTATGCTTTGACAACTAAACCAACCAAAACCAAAGATATTATTACACTCGTGAAATGCATGGCTTAATTACTTAAAAATGCGAAACAAATGTAGTTAGATAAAATTAAGCGTAGGTTGGGGACCAAAGAGAAAATACGTATATTGTTTGGTTTGTTTGAGCATTGGAACTCTTTGAAAATCCTTTTGCAGACATGGGATGAAAATATTGTTACGTAACTTAGAGTTATGGGACATTTTGTGAAGCCATTAACGCACTGCTAATAGGGTGATGATTGAATAAGTGTACCAAGCAGTGTTGAGTGATAAAATATAATTTAAACTAATAATTTGGATGAAAAAATTTTGCATCAAAGAAGAATAGAACAAATGCAGAAAACTCTTCAATTTATTTAAGTCAAAAAGGCTAATCCCTTAGGTGTCTCCTACTGCTAACCCTTTTATTTTGGGGAACTGTTTATATTAAGATTTCACAATTATGAAGTCATAATCCTAGGATGATAACAAGTATGATGTTTGACTTCAAGATGCATCTCACCACCAATTTCTCAATTGTTCAGTTGCGTATCTAAGTATCTTGTCGAAGAAAATAAATAAATTGAACACACTTATAATCAGAGGTGTTAAAATAATTATGTTCATTTTACACCTTTAGCATCTAATGAAGTTTCAACCTTTTTATTTTTGAGTAGAGTAATGGAATTCGAGTTCCTATTGATCATGAGAACGGAAATTGAATTTTATGAGATCGAATTTTCCATTATTCTTCAGTGGTAGAGTGGTCGGCTGTTAAGTGGAAAAGAATAATTAATATTTATTAAATTTTATAAAAATTTATAATTAATTATAATATTAAATAAAATTTAACTTAATAACCATTTATTTTATTTAAAAAATAAAGACATAAATAAATATTATATAATTATATTTAATATTTTATTTAAAATTCACTAATCAAAATTAAAAAATAATTAAATAAAAAAATAACGATATTTTAATATTATTGAAAATTAAAATGTAATAAAACATAAAAAAAATTAAATTAACAAAAAAAATAAACAAAAAATAATATTAAATATCTAAAAAGTAAAAAAAAAACAATAAAAATATTGATTTCAAAATTCATCAAGTTTATATTCTAAACTTAACAAAATCTCTTAAATTAAATAAACATACAATATTTTAATATATAAAATCATTAATTATAAATATATAAAATAAATAATATGTATAGAGTCTTGCTAACCAGTATCCTAAGGTACTGATTGAGAATAATTAATATACACTAAATCTTATAAAAGTACATAGATAAGTGTAATATTAAATAAAATCTGACCTGATAATTTTTAATGCAAATTTATTTATTTTAAAAGACAAAAATGTCCATAAATCTTGTACATGTGTATGTAATATTTTATTTATAAAATTTAATATATTTATATTATTTTAATTACTATATTTAATTATTTAAACTTTTAATATAAAACTGATAATATCAAAATATATTTATTATTCTTAAGATACCGGTTAACATTTTTAATAAATTTAATATAAATTAATTATTTCTTAACGGCCAGTCAACATTCTCCTTTAATTTATGCTAAAATAATTGGTGTTATAAATTTATTGTGTACTGTTATATGTTTTAATAATTTATATACTCTCACAAATTGGATTAATATGGAGGGAATGATGCAAGTAAATGATATGAAGTACCAAGTGAGCGAACACGGTGGCACAGTGAGAAAAATCCCTATAAATAAGGCACAATTGTCACCACGAATAGGCTTGAAGGCGCTTCTCGAAACTTTCGAAGCACCTTCACTCTCTCACCATTTTCTCTCCTCGTCTCTTTTCCACTTTATCCCCCACACACTACAAAATTGGATTTCAATTTCTCCGAACCCGAACCAAATATGTTCAGATCAGCTCAACCCGCTTCAAAACCTTCCAAATCCACCATGAAATTCCTCTGCAGTTACGGCGGCAGAATCCTCCCTCGTTACCCTGACGGCAAGCTCCGCTACCACGGAGGCCACACCCGCGTCCTCGCCGTCGACCGCTCTATTACCTTCTCCGGTCAGTTTTCACTCTCTATCGCCCTCTCTCTCTCAGTCACACTCTCACTCAATCTATTTTCCGTTCACCAATTCCTTATACTTTAAAACGACGATCTCGTTTGCGTTTCATGATAAATAACCCTAATCGCGTGTCGTGCAGAGCTGCTGCTTAAGCTGGAAGAGCTCTGCGGTGCCTCCGTGAGGCACCTCCGCTGCCAATTACCCTCCGAAGACCTCGACGCTCTTATCTCCATCACCTCCGACGAAGATCTTGCCAATCTCATCGAGGAATACGACCGCGTTTCATCGCTCAAGATCAGAGCCTTCCTCTCGCCGCCCACGCCGTCCAGATCTACGAACAACGCTTCCAGTCCTCCTTCGAAATCAGCTTCATTATCTTCCTCCTCAGCGTCATCGTCGTCGTCTTCTTCGTCGTATTGCAGTCCTACTGACAAATCTGGTCGGAGTTACAGAACCTCGGCCCCGGTGGTCGACCGTTGCGTCCATCAGATGTCGCCGGCTCCTGCGCACCGGGCCGCTGTGGATAAATCGAAATCCCCCCGGAGGAATATTCCTCTCCCGCGCTACGGTTACCACGGGAGCGGTGGCCAGGTTTACCTGATCCACCACGGGAACCACTGGCAATAACGTTACGGTCTCGTTTGGAAAGAATATTGAAATGGATGGACTAAGATAAAGAAGCAGGCGTTATTATAAAAAATGAAAATGATAAAATGGACTCTTACGATGATTTAGAATATAGTTAAACGAAGATAAAAAAAGAAGACGAAGGAGAATGAAACGGGGTAAGGAAAGGAAGGAAAGGAAAGAGTCCTGTATATGTGTGATGTAAAGTGGGACTGTAAAAATCGCTGGCAAGGGTTGCAGTTTTAGCTTGTGATCCTTGATTGCCCATTAATGAATTTCACTCCAATTTCGTGTTTCGTTTCGCTCCGTTTTTCTAATGATGGTGAGTTCGTTGGTCCTTTTCTTTTCCCCGTGTTTCCTTTTTTCGTTTTCTTGGTTCATTTCATGAAATTCTTCTAATTCATTTGTTCTGTGATTTCATTAAGGACCCATTAATCTGTGTTCACTTTCACTAGCTAGGGTAGGGTCTTATGCTCTATCCGTGTCATCACGTTACTAACTTTTTGGCTTGATTTCTTCTTGTTTTTACAGATTTTAATTTTTTACCCTTTGGGAGTATGGATTTGTATTGTTTAATGCTTTGACATTTCTGTTTGCAGGTTTAACTGAGGATCGGAAGAAAATCTTGTACATGATGGCTTTTGGCGTGTTTCAATTGTAAGTTTCTTTTACCCTAAATAAATTTACTGCATGTTGGTTTCATCGGAAAACCCAAAATCAATTTATGAAATTAATTCATGTTAATAACACCCAAAATCAATTTTTAAAACCAATAATCGATGGAAAATTCACATCAAATAAAACTAACTCTTTTTAACTTTTTCATCGACCAAAATTGATTTTTTCATATCAAATTGAATCAATTTTATCAAAGTATCTCCAAACACACTCTTAGTAGAGATGATCCGTTGAAGGTGTTTAGAAAAATACAATCACTTACAATTTAATTATAAAGTAAATATATCGTCTTATATGATTGAAAATAAATTTTTTTCTAAATTTAGCCACGCTCTTCAATGGCAATGTAGCTGTCATCACCCATTATTATATTTAATTGCTTGGCAATTTATCCTTTGTTGATTTTGAGGAAAAATATTATTCTGATTCCATTGTCACTTATGAAATTATCTTTATACAGTTCTGGAAAATGCACTGTCGAAATAAAGTTATTTGCTTTGTTCTGGAACCGATGCAAAACCTACCTTTAGTTAAGATGAATTAGTATAGTGTCTTCTATTGTCTGCATAGATAGGTCTCTTGTCATGTTTCATTTCTTTTGAGGAACTAATGTTGATATTCAAATTCAGTTATGTGTTCTGGCCCGATTCAAAGTGTGGACTATGCAATGGACACGACATGATGGATTCGTATGAACACGATTAAGGTTGGCAACTATGTTGGAAACCCGTAGATAGCATGGGGGACCAGGCTCCAGTTAAAGAGATAAATGAACTTATCATAATGAAAAATTAAAACCTTCTCATGACAACTGGCTCATGCATGTTCAAAGAACTTGAACTCATAAGATGAGAATATATGGCACAAAACTACAAATTGCTGGAGCCAACATAAAATGAGAATATTTTCCTTTTTCTGAAAAAGAAAAGAAAAGAGAGAGTAACATAAAAGAACAAGAGAGAGAAAAAACTAAGAATAGGCTCATCCTTTCAGCAATGCTAGATTGCAGATTTTAGAAAGAAGATTTTGTGTTGGAAATAAAAGGACCTCCACTCATGTAACATTCAAAGGGAAGATTCCTCTCGCTTTCTTAGTTTTGGAAGAGATTTGAGAGATATTTTACCCACCCAGTTACCCGAAATGAATGGATTAGTTTATTTATTATTGAAAACATGCCAATTTGAGGATAATCTACCCCACCATGTGCCACTATTTATTCTCATTTCTTTTACATCAGTAAAATAATGCAGGGCTGTAAAGGCTAATTCACACCTATAAAGGGAAAAAATTGAGCATTAGATTGGTATGATGTTAAAAATTGTAAGTCTTAAACAGATATTGAATTACATTTTGGTCGTTTAAAAATATAGAAGATATTGAATGTGAATATGAAGTGTTTGAAACGATAAAAGGGAGAACGTGGGAGCGGGGAAGTGACGGAGTCATGGATGTTGATCTCTTGAGTTGAGACAGAAAGGTTGTCCGCTGAGTTTGGTGGAAAATTTCTGACATTTGTAAGGTTATTGTTCCAAGACAGGCAAACATCAAGATAATAGTCGGTGAAAGAAACGCCAAGGCAAAAAACAGAGACCAAGTTCGAAGCTATGAATGTATATATACATGTTAGCTTTAGGTATTAAAAAAATTTAAGAATACCAGCTTATCACTACATCCACTAGGAATTTATCTCATTATTCCACATCACATTACAGAATAAGATGACGACATGAGAAATACTCAAACTATAAATGTTTGTATAAAAGTCTTTTTATATTAATAGAGTAGATAAACTTCATTCCTATCTAGTAGTTTTTATATAAATAAACTTCATTCGACATGAGAAATAATAAAAAGTATTGTTATTGTATGTTTAAAATATGTAATAATCTCTTCAGCGAAGTACTTAAAATGATTTCACTTTGTATAACTGTGTGTAAGAAAGCTCTTATTCCAAATTGAATTTAACACTCATCTAAATTAGACTAGTCCCTGAGAGCTTATTTTTACATGATTCATAATGATTCATAAGTATGTCTTGGATTCTTTTTTCAAAATTGAAATAATTACCGAATCATGCTATACAAAAATTAAATTAAAAAGATCTGTGCATTGTGAATTATCACTCTGAATCCTAGAAGTAGAAGTCAATTCTAATATTATGAGAATTTTGATGGGATATATATTGGTGTAATGACGCGGGTCCATTTTATTCTTAAGAAATGAAAGGTTCCTTTCTCTTTTTATCACCAACAAATATCTTGCGAGTTGCGAGTAAACCACTTGTGAAAAATATTTTCCTACACATGATAAAACTGGGTTTTGGTTTGTGGTTGTTTTTCACTTGGAGTGTACTAAGATTCCCTTGGGTTTTTGTCTTCTAACAGGAATGAAATCTTCTCCAAAATACTTTTGTTCCAAACGCAAGTTCGGCAATATCATTATTATAAATCTCTATATTTTTTTATCTGTTTTAAAATGTGAAATTTCGTTCTCATTTTATTTTTAAAAGGTGTCTCACAATATGAATGAAAAAAAAAATTAAATATGTTAAACCTTCACTTCTAAACTATGTAGTCTATTGGATATACAATGTAAGTCTATTATTAGATGTATCAGAAATTTTTTACATCAAATATTGGATTTATAAGGATTTGAAACTAAAATGCGATGATAATTTGCACCAAAAAGATGAATTGGGGACACTTAAATTATTCAAAGACACTGCCAACATTGAAGGAGCTAAAATATGCACTACACGCAATGAACAATCAATTTGATTATTAGAACATTAATATTATGATACCAAAATAACACTCAAAGTATATTACTATTTTAATTATATTTTTGTACTAATATATATTGTTATAGTATTAAAATAAATTTACAGCTATAGTTTATGTCAAATTATAATGATTTTGCAAGTTTCATAGTGCAGTGTTGATTTTCTTTCCTCCTTATCCACATCGTATGTCGTATTAGTCCTTTTCCTCAACCACTTTTTTGTCCTCCTTCATGTCAGTTTCATCATTCATAATTGGCTTCTCGCAATCCAATTTGATTTTTTTAATTAAACGTATAAAGTAAGACGACACATGCTACTGAAAAAAGTTCAAATTAAATACAAAAGAGCACAAAAAGAATATCCTCTGCTTAAAAGAATTTGCCTTTATTACCATTTAGAAAATACTTTTAAATAAAAAAGAAAGAAAAATCAACCTTATAACCGATAAGAAATAATTGACAAATTAATCAAAACTCAATTGACCCATTCGTACGTAGTCTAGCCTAATGACCCACATGCTAAAGCTTAATTTTGAGTAACAATACCAAACTTATGGTATATTTTCTCCTTATGCTTAAGTGTATCTTTCTTTTAGTTATTTAATTTTTTTCTCGTCATAAAATTTAACACGGTTGGAGTTGTGAATAGATGCTAAAAACAAGATTGATTGTTCATTTATCTAATCAAATCAAAAAATTTTAGAAGAAGGTCTACGTAGGGAGATAACACTAGAATGTGAAATATTGAGTTTATCGAAATAGTAATGGATAAATTGGAAACTTGTTTCATTATTTCATTTTCATCTCAGTATAACAAATTGCATATTATTATCAGACATAATTCATTGTCAATTTGATTTTGTTGACGAATTATTGACGACTAAAAATTTGTCGATAATGTGGTCGTCAAAAAATTTTATAGATAAATTTCATGATCCGTCAGTAAATATCTATCGATATATATTTATTAGTAATTATCGACAGATTATTGTTGTCGGTAAAAATTGTGACTTAGTTTTTTTCTTCCTCTTCTTTTCTTCTTCCTCCTCTCCTCCTCGTCGCACCTCCTCCATCGCCATTGTCACTTTTACATTAATCGTCGTCACCTTTGTCTCATCCTCCTCCTTTTTCATTTTCTTTTTGTCTTCCTCTGTTACCTCCTCTAATTCTGGAACACATCGATGTCACACCTTTTCGTGATCGTCGCATTTTTGTGTTGCCACCAAGCCACTACCACCATCATTACTGCACCTTTTTTGTTGCCACCTCCTCCGACCTCCTCCTCCTCCTCATCTCCTTCTTCTCTTATTTTTCTTACCTATCTTTCATTAATGTATTAAAAATCTCACCAAACTAGACAAGAAAGTTTCCACTCAATCAAACGATTTTTTTTCTTCTTCAGAAAATGGAGTTATAATTTACTGATGAAATTCAATAATGGAACGAACTATCAGATACGTTACCGATAAAAGTATTTGTCGGTAAAGTAAATTCTAATTTACCGATAGATCTAACCAATGATTTTATTGATGGGCTCAATCTATGTTAGATGATGATGAATAAGATTTATGACGATGTACATTAAAATATTATATTAAAGTATGTGAAACATCTTCATATAATTGTGGATGTGAAATTACACTTATGAGAATAAGTTAGAAAATAAACATTATTGTACAAAAATTATCAAAATAGTATTATCCACGATGAAAAAATAAATAAAAATAACAAAAATAAGTAAAATTAATCAAATGTATGTCCTAGAAAAATTTGATAAGTCATTAAATGAAATCGTACAAAGAGAAACAAATGTAAAATTGAAGATAAGATAAAATGGAATATACCTTGGTGATATGAAAAAAACTTTTCAAATATCAAAGGTAGGGGTGGGCAAAAAATCTAATTTTCTTGATCCAATCCAGTTTTCTCCGATCTAATCTATTTAAAATCCATTTCAATAAAAATTCAATCCATTTAAAATCCATTTTAATGGATCTGGATTTCAATCTAATCTACATTTCATATATTTTATGGATTGGATATCCGTTCTATAAATCAAGAGTTTCAAATATGGATAATCTAAAAAATGCAATCCAAATTTTCAATTTAAATTTTTAGTTGGATTAGGCTAAATGTTGAGATGGACTATGCTAAATTCAAACTCTGACAGACCTTGCTCAACGACCTGGACGGACTGGGCAGGCCTGACGACCTTGAAGGGTTGGGCGGGCACGAGGACTAAAACGGGCCTAGATGGACCCAATGACTCGAACGGGCCTAGACGGACCCGATGACTCGAACGAGCTAGGTGGGCCCGAAGACCTGAACGAGCCCGATGACCCAAACAGGCCAGGCAGGCCCGAAGACTCAAATGGGATGGGATGGGTCAGCCCAATGACTCGGACGGGTCATGCCCGATGACTTATACGGACTAGGCAGGCTCAACGACCCTGATGGATCGACCAGGCCTGACGACTCTGATGGACTGAGCGGGCTCGACGACCTGGATAGGCTGAGTCGGCCCGACTACTCAAACAGACTGTGCCAGACGACCCATACAGACGAGGCAGGCTTGATACTTGAACGGGCCAACGGGCCCAAAGACTCGGATGGGTTGGGCTGGGTTGGCCCGACGATTTGGACGGGTCGTGCCCGACGACCTGTACGGACTAAGAAGGTATGAGACCCTGATGGGTCTCGAGCTAGCTTGACGACCCGAACAGGTTGACCTGTGTTGGTCTTAAGGACACAAGTTTTAGAAAATTCAATTTAAATTTATTTTGTAAAAAAATAATTTTAGATTTTGAACTTGATCCAAATATTTACACTAGATTTAAATCTTGATCCAAATATTTAGACTAGATTTAAATCTTGATCCAAATATTTGGATCTAAGATGAATGTGGATTGGATCATTAAAAATTCAATCCACGCCCACCCCTAATCAAAGGAATTGAATTGTTGAGAGATCACAAGAATTATTCTACCAAATAGAAGTTCTTCAAATAAAAAAAATGAAAGATTCAAGAGAATAAAGTAAATAAGTTTTTTATATTATCTTGTAAATGAGTGGTTTATGCAATTAAACTTTTGAAATTGAGAGTAAATAAACATTTTAATGTGAAAAGAGATAAATGATAAATAGAAATATTAAAATTGAATAAAAATATCAAACCTAATGTCTTAGTGGCAAGTTTAAACTTTAATAAAAACCCTAATGTCTTATACATGTCCTTATTAAGAGATCACATCACTGATCAAAATTATGATGTTATGAACGATCAATGATGTAAACAAGAAATAGAAGAAATAGAACAAAAGAGTGGAAAATAATTATATTGATTAATGGAATACATATAGAACTAAGAATACATTACATCCATCCAACCCCGTGAATGAAGGAGTTAGCTACTCCTAAACATACTGAATACTAGACTGATGTTGAAATTGAATGTCTCCATCCTTGAGAATGTCCTTCTACTAATGTAGAGATATCAAATTTCTTTCTCTCCATGTGTGTTGATAATGTTGACTAGTCAATATTTCACTTATTCTCTTTCCAAATCTGAGATTTTCACTTATTTGTAAAATATATCAAAACATTTTTTTTTCACTTTTATTGAATTAAACTTGAAATATCAAATAAAATAACAATAAAACATAAACATAAATAAAATAAAAAACATCATAACTTCAATTGTCAACATTTTTCTTAATTTAATAAATAATTAATCAAATCTATTAATTATAAGTGTTTGCTATCAATTTATTAATATTAAGATCAATTTTGAAAATAAAAAAACTTTAAAACATGTTTAATAATTATAAATTAAATTAATTATTTTTCAATTCTAATCAATATATTAATATCAAAAATAATTTTTTGACAAATATTTTATTTGATAAATTTGAAAAAATTATTAATATAATATATTTATTTTAAAAGTAACAAAAATAAAATAATAAAATTTTAAATTTTTTTTACAAAAATAATTATTTCTCAAAATTTGTCAAATAAAATTTTATTAAATTATCATTGCTCCTTATAATAACTTATAAGAAATCACTCGGATAATAATAATAATAAAAAAAAGTACCTGTTGTTTTAGCCCAAGAGACTGACTCAACGGAGACATGTCCAAAAGAAAAGAAATGAAGCGACAACCGTTTTGGCACGCCAACCAACCCAAAACATCACTGTTCAATCCAAAACAGCGGTCAGCAGCAGAAACTAGAAACAATCTATCTATCTACCTTTCTTATTTTCTTTTTCTCTCAGCTTTTACTTCCTTCACAATTCTTCATATCTTCACCAAAATGAATCCCAATCTCAACGATTTCGCTCTTCTCTCCCACCTTCTGCACCACCTTCATCCACACACCCATCCACCATTGCCCACACAATTCCACCAATCTCTACTCTCCAACTTTCCTCACTTGAACCACCCCCAAGTGTTAACCTCGCTCACCCAACGCGCCTCCACCCTTAACGTCGCCCACACGCTCTCCCTCCTCCGCACCATCGGTCCCCGCCCGGACCCTTCCGCCGTTGCCGCCGCACGTGCCAAGATCGCCGACCCCCACGCGCCGGACGACGAGGCGCAGATTTTTCATGCGCTGGTGCGGGTGGATGACATGCACGAGGAGTGCGTGAAGCAGTTTATGGCTGCCGAGGAGATGCTCGTCGAGGCTTACGCGCAATCGGTCAAAGGGGTTGGTGAAGAGGTGGATGAAGGTGTGGTTGGTATTTTGAGGAAAGCAGAGACTGAGGAAGTGGAAAAGGTTGATCTTTCTGGTTCCCAGTTGAAGATTCTTCCCGAGGCCTTCGGGAAGATTCGTGGTCTGGTTGTGCTTAATTTGTCTCAGAATCAGTTAGAGGTTCGCGCGGTCTTTTATCTCGATCTTTGTGTGTGTTGTTTTCATCGTAGCAAAACCATATATTCACATGATCATATAGCCTATGATGTGTTTTATTTGTCAATGTCATTTGGTGAAGAACCTGTTTTCGTGTTCTAGAGGATCAAGGCGGCGGTTTGATTCAGTCTCTTGAGTCTTGAGTGTGAATCGAAGGATCGTGTAGTGTATACAAAAGAATAATTTAGCGTTTGATTTAAATCCACCAACAAGTGTTTGAATCCATTGACATGAAGTGATTTAAACCAAAAAAGAAAAAAACTTGTTACTTTGAAGTGAAGTAACTCGTTGTTGAGCATTTGAAAGAGATTATAATTCAATTGTTTGTTGTAGCTTATAGTTTTGGATGTTTTGGTGCCATTAAAACAGGCGATTCCTGATTCAATAGCAGGACTACAGAAGCTTGTGGAGCTGGATGTTTCATCTAATGTTTTAGAGTCTCTGCCAGACTCCATTGGATTGCTAGTTAATCTAAAGATCCTTAATGTGTCAGGGAACAAGCTAACTGCTCTTCCCGAATCCATTGCTCTTTGCAGGTATGTTTCTTCTTCATTCTAAAATTAAACTTTCTTAGATAATATAAATCCATTTGTGTGTCTTTATCTAATAGTTCAAGTTTTGACACTTGTATTTTGTGCTTCTTTTATGTTTTTCTTCAATGCATTTGTAGGTCACTGGTTGAACTGGATGCAAGCTTTAACAACTTAATGTGTCTGCCAACGAACATGGGTTTTGGACTTGTGAACCTGGAGAAGCTTTTGATCCATTTGAATAAAATACGATTGCTTCCCTCTTCCATTGGAGAAATGAAATCTCTCAAGCATCTTGATGTTCATTTCAATGAGCTTCATGGTCTGCCTCAGTCTATTGGGAAACTCACAAATCTGGAATATCTAAATCTTAGCAGTAATTTCAGTGATATGACAGAGCTTCCTGAAACATTTGGTGATCTGGTTAACTTAAGGGAGCTTGACCTGAGCAACAACCAAATCCGAGCACTTCCTTATACGTTTAGTAGGCTCGAAAACTTAACAAAGCTGAACCTGGACCAGAATCCAATCATAATTCCCCCAACAGAGGTTGTAAGCCAAGGGGTTGAGGCTGTGAAAGAGTTCATGGCCAAGTGGTGGCATGATCTCATTGAAGAAGCTCAACAGAAAAACATGGCTGAAACAAATAATCAGCACGCACAGACAGGGTGGCTGGCATGGGGATTCTCATTGTTAAACAACGTTGCTGGGGTTTCTGAAAGTGTTGTAGAATATTTTGGAGCTAGAAAAGCTCCTAGGGATCCATGGTTGGATCAACAGTTGTGATTTACTTCGTAATTTTGTGGGATGTATATAGTTTGTGATAGATAGAGTTTGGTTACCTGTGACCATTATAAATATGTGATCAATACCCGTGTTTCAACAAGCGTACCATAACACAGGAGGCTTGTTTTTCATTTTATCTTTTCTGTGTTATACTTGAACAGTTTTTTTATACGTTTTACTTGCTCTGTTAAACACAGTATAATTTGTTTGGAATTTTTGTATGGTTTTGTATGAAGACAGAGTACCCTGCTAGAGAATAATGAAATACATAGAGAACTCAACCATACCAAGAGTGTAAGTTTCAAGAAACATTTCTGCAACATTGAAAGATCAATAAACTTAAAACCACAAGAAAGATCAGTGTTGATACATATGTAGATAAAAGAAATAATAGGTTGACAGTCACATTTGACCAATTTTTTTACCATCTTCATAGGTTACAAGTTAATTTGTCTTGAGTTGCAAGTTAATTTTAAGGTGATAAAAAGTGATTAAATGTGGGTGTCAACCTATCATTTAGCCATCAACGGAATAAACCCATCAGAGTAAATAATTGGAAAGTCCAACTCAAACCTGAATTAGAATTCCAATCACAGACAAGTGACGATAAAAGTGGTTCATCACGGGCCATGTTTAGCCCATAAAAGAAAAATGCTTCCTTTCATTCTGATTATTTTTGTTAGCGAGTTGCGCACATGACTATCAAGTAACTATTTTTCTTCCCTTTTGATTTTACTACGTTAAGCAACATGTTTACTAAATAGAAGTGCTATTTAATGCAAATAACAGTTTCACCCGATGGAGTGTTGATTTTGTTTTTCTATCAAACATACACATCTATGAACTAAAAATTAAATAAATATAAAGTCTTCTTTCTATGCAATTTGTACTTCCTCAATTTCAAGTGTTCTCGGAGAAGATGAACTCCTTTGAGTTAGCTGATGAGTCCGTTCCTCTCTTTTCCCTATCTCCTAAATTTATCCTCCCAGAGGAGAAAAGGCCACAACTTTCAGAGGTTACTTCTCTGGACTCAATTCCCATAATAGATTTGAGCGAACGCAGTTGCAACGATGACAACCCTTCATCCTCTCTGGTGGTTCAGAAGATATCACGAGCTTGTGAGGAATATGGGTTTTTCCAGATTGTGAACCATGGTGTTCCTGAACAAGTTTGCAACAAAATGGTGACAGCAATTACTGATCTTTTTAATTTGCCTCCAGAGAAAATAAAACAGCTCTACACAACAGATCACACCAAGAATACAAAACTTTACAATTATTACCTCCATGTGGAGGGTGGAGAAAAGGTGAAGATGTGGAGTGAATGTTTCAGTCATCCCTGGTACCCTATTGAGGATGTCATTCATCTTCTGCCACAAGAAATAAGGACTCAATATGGGTTAGCAGCAATTTCCTCTTTCAGTATAACATCAGTTACAAATTATGATCTTTGTGTATCTTTGTGAGTTACTGAAACATGTTTATTGTTGAACACAGGGAGGCTTTCAGTGAATATGCAAGAGAGATTGGTTCATTGGTGAGAAGGGTTCTTGGTTTGGTATCAATAGGGCTTGGACTAGAAGAAGATTGCTTGGTGAAGATATTGGGGGATGAACCTAGATTAAGGGCACAAGCCAATTTTTATCCACCATGTCCAGATCCAGAACTAACCCTGGGTCTCCCTGTTCATACTGATCTCAATGTTCTCACAGTTATTTTGCAATCACAGGTTTCTGGTCTCCAAGTGATCAAAGATGGAAAATGGATTGCTGTACCTGCTATTCCCAATGCATTTGTAATCAACTTGGGAGATCAAATTCAGGTATTATTCATGTGCTTTTCCTCATAGATTCTCCTTCACTTTTTCTTTTCTGTAACTATTGCAGTCAGATATTAATTTATTTCAGATTTATAACATGAGCAAGATCTTGCGTTTATAATTTTTAATAGGATAATGGTATTTTTATCTGTTTTTAATTCATTACTTTAATTATTTATTTTGATAATTTTTTTAATAAGGTAATATAATAATTCAAGAATAATTAGAGTAATAGGTAAAAAGAAAAAGATTAAAATATTATTATTTTTTCAATAATGTTAGAGATGAAATTAGATGAACCATCGCAGAATTTCTAATTTTTCTTAATATTTTTAGGATTGAAAATAAACAAAATGAAACAAATTTTTTAGTAAATTAAAATTGATTTATATGTAATAAAACTAAAAAAATTGAAGATACTGATGGAGATGATTTTTGTATAAATTTATAGATAAATTAAGTTTTTCTTGCTTTTATTGTAAAAATATTTATGGAAAATGTATAAAAATATTCTTGATGAAAAGTAAATGAATGAAATTTATATTTAGAGGGTGGACTAATTTTTTGTGGGATATTATTATCTTGAAATTGTTGAAGAAAATACGGCTTCAATCATAAGAGGGGTGAAGTGATGGAAGAAAAATCCTTCTTACGAAGAAGGTAGATTATGGTTTTAATGAAATAAAATAAATAAGATAAACATTAGCAAGGTAAAAGATATGTGCATAGATATTTTTTTATTCATTCAGTTTAATTTAATCAAATTTAATTACGAGAATACTTAGGCAATACAAAAAACTATTAGAAATCCAAACAATCTTAGTGAGGTTATCCCACTAACTTCTTAAATTATTCATTTTCAATAACACCTCTCTAATTATTACAATGAAAAACTTTCCAAAAAGAAACACGCACGTAAAACACTCAAATATTTACAATCACATTGCAGTGGTGTATTGTAATTTAAAAAGTAAAGAAATATATCATTTGAAATGACAAATGTTACTCCAAAAAATTATATTAGTTTGTTTGAGTTTGATCATCTTGAACAATAATATACCTCCAAATATACTATAATTCTTTTCAATTCTTTGTTCATGAAACAACTTAAAAACTCTAGTAGATATTAGAAAAGAGAGTGTTCGTTGAAAAGCGTAGAATCTTTGGCTTTTAAAAAGTTTGAAAAATATTAATGACTGAGATAAAAATTGCCTTAGACTCTGATTAGTGATTTATATTTAATCATTGTAAAACTTAAACCATAAGAAAAAAAATGATAAACTCTCTGCTTCGAATCTTTCACAAAACTTTTGCATTTGTCACTGTCAATTAAAAAACACAAACTAGATGCCCTACAGCTGCAAACCATTATCTTCACCACGTCATGCATCCATATATTAACCTTTCATCATTACATTAAATATATTTTTATTCTCTACGTAAAATTGAAATTTATTTATTTAAATTTTAATATATTTTGATCTTGGATAAGAATCGAGGAACATGTAACAAATGCAGAGGGTGAAGTAAAATTTGAGGTATTTATGCGTAGGTTATGAGCAATGGAAGATTCAAAAGTGTACATCACAGGGCCGTTACGAACAAATTGGGCCCACGAGTGTCGATGGCAATGTTTTATGGGCCGAACTCGGATACTGTGATTGGGCCAATTGAGGAGTTGACAGATGAGGAACACCCTCCCAGATACAGAAGTTATCGTTTTTCTGAGTTTCTTGAAGAGTTTTACAACCAAGAAGGTTCAAGGAGGATGGTTAAAGAAGCCTTTGAATTGCCAAATTAGTTATCAAATAATGCTGAATCCACTTTCACCCTTTTATGCTAATATTAACGCATCTCTCATGGATCAATGAAATAATGGAAATTACTCAATAATTTTTACTGTTGTTGGGCATGGAATGTTTGTCTGGAGAGACTATTATTTATATAGATATATAATTTAGTTAATAAAAAAAAAATATTTCCTAAAAGATATTCCCTAATGTCCTAAAACTGATTGTAATAAGAACTATAGAACTAAAATGCAAACTGCTCCCAAATTAGATAAACCCTTCATTTATATATTAAGTTTCATTCAAAGCTAAGTGTAGTATCGACAAATATAACGAAAACGAACAAAAATATTTAAAATATTGAAAAACTTTTATCGCAGTGTGAATGTTTGGACAAAATCAAAAGATATATGTGAACATGTTTAATTTATTGACTCTACGGACGTACATGGTACATTCTGAGTTCATAGAGATGAATGCTTTGTGATGAAGCTTTTGGCATCTTGTGACCCTTTTATTCAATATTCGCATCTGTCAACAAGCCTACCATAAGATTCCATGGTTTTTCATTAATTCATCATAGTCTCTTTCGTTTTTTTTTTTCGCTTTTACTTACACAGCTAAACTCACGCAGTGTAACTTCATGATCAGAAAATTTTTGTCTGATCAGAAGCACGTGGTTTTTATTGCAGAGAAGTGCACTGCAGAGCCTCTACCTAATGTTTTATGCAGAAGAGTGAATGTTAATATGCAGGTTTTCATATGTAACCTTACTACTGTCATTTAGCGTATTGTTAGCTCTGTTGATACGCTATAATAGCATTATTTTCTGTGAAATAAGACAATTAAACATAAAAAATGGAGCTTTTCTAAGTTTTATAAAAAACAACTAATGTACAACAAAAAAGTTTCATGATCCATTATTACTTATTCCAAGTTCTACATGCAACAAATAAGTTATGAACTTTAAATGAAGAATTGACGATGTCTTAATTCAGATAAGAAACTTGAATTTATTGGGTGCAAGGTAATGCAAAGTGTTGGTATTGAATGAGTAACGATTTTGCTGTTGGAAGATATTGTGTTTCATTAAAGTGTCTCTGAGGTACATGTGTGTAATGAATTGCCTATAATTGTTGTTGGAAGATTCTGAGCTACCTTGTCTGTATCAGATTCAAGTTACTTCTGAGTCTGATACACGAAATGGGAATCATTGGCTTGATGTGTATTTGTATTCAATGAGTAGGAACTGTTGTCCAAAACTCACGAGTTTGTCTTTATTGTCAAAGTATTTAATGAAGATCAGAGAAGTTGATAGCTATGTAGTTCCATTTTTTCAAGTCTTACTTGTATTTTTATTCTCTTTTTTTTTTTTTGTTAAAAGAGATAAACTATTTTGTATAAAAGAGATTTAATTTTAATTATCGATTAATTAATGTAAATACCTAATTTCATTGGAAAAAAAAATTGCATATAAAAGAAATGAGAGTCGTTTTTTTGCATGTAAGACAATATAAAAATATTAGGTCTCGTATATATTTTTGTAAATTTAAGAAAGAAAGCACAATTCATATTCATTACCTTTAGAAACTTATCAAAATCAACTTATATTTTGACAATGAAGAAAAAGACAAATAAGGATATCTATATAGATAAAATATTTTCAACATAGACTTTTGAGGAATTAATGACAGTTGTTTTGAACAATTTTATTTTAGCCATACAATATCGCAAGGAGTGAAAGACAATAACAGTGATTTCATTAATTCTTCAAACTCTTTTGTCTATGATTCCTTCATCATGGGTGGAAATGGAGAATATCATAAAGAAAATAAGTTGTGAAGTGAAAATGTCCTCTCTCAACTTATTCAGAGGGAAGCTTGGAATCTTTTAAATATAAGATCTAGGAACAGGAGATGAGAGTAAAAAATAATGTGCAATATCATCATATTTTAAAAATATCAATATTTAATTGTAATAATTGAATTAACTTTTGAAGTTACAAAAATTGAAGTGAAAATAAGAGATTATAGAAAATGTGATTTTATAACATAAAACAAAACATTGAAGTCATTGAAAAAATTAATTCCATTGCCAATTAAAATTTCATCAAGCTATAACTAGAATCATTGATTCCTTTCTATCCATTTGATTAGGGATGAATACCTCTATCAATATTTTTTCAAAAGACATCCTAACGTTTGGACACAAAAATATGGAACTTTGTGAAAAAAATAGTGATCAAGCTCGTTTAGTGACCCTTTCTCCTCACCTCATTCTCCATACATGTTTAGTAGAATGAAAACAAAAGCATGAAAATGAGGTCAATATATAGAAGTATAGAAAAGAAATAAAATAAATGGGGGTAAGAATGTTACGTTTATAGAGGGGATTTCACTAGGGAGAACAAACACCAACGAGGGCTGTACGAGAAGGGGTACTCGAATGCTTTCGTTGGAGAGAGAGTGTACCAATGTGGTTGAAGGATAACCTTGAGGGGGAGATGATTAGGAATCCAAGCGTGAGTCTAAATCCCACATTAGATAAAAATGAGAAAGTATATCACTATATATTGAGAGTGATATCAATGTCTTATGTGGTTAGACCTATTTGTAAAAAAAAGTTTGCAATCATTTATATATTGTGAATTAATTTTATTTCTAATCGATGTGAGACTTCCAATAAATAAAAACAATTTAATCCAAAATAAAATAATATAATTACTTAAAAATTAAATTTGAATAACGTTAGGATTGACCATTTATTCGAGATATTACTATTTGAGGAGTTAAAATTCCATCGTAGTTATATTTGAAAAATACGTATAAAAAAAAACTCTTAATCGACATGAAATAATTAGGTGTAACAAAACATTAATAAAAAAAAATCAAACTATTGAAAAATTATCTTGAGATAAGAATAGTATGTTAGGGCAATAAATATGGTAAGTTCATGATGAAGGAAATTGGAATCTATAGAAATGGAATCATGGGGAATAGAACAAATTGACCGATGGAGCAATTTATTATCTGAATGGTGGGTACATAGTGCATGTGCAGAATGCAGATATATAGATAGATGATCAAGCATCCTCAAAATATTGATGCACAACTAAGATGGGTTTGTGTTAATTAAATGCTCATCATTCCTAGGTGATTGCTCCAAATGTTTCTCATTAATTATTTCTCTCTTCTGCCACTACTCTGGTTGGTTTTGCAGGAAAAACCGGCAACAAAATCTGCATCATAAATATATACATGTTGCAGAGCCTCTGTTTTCTTTTTATTGAAAGGGAAAATTCATAAATTTTAGGTTTAATTACCGGAAACATATTTTGTTTGGTTTCAAAATTTTAAAATGGTACCCACTTACACTTTTAAATTTGTCTTAATTTAGTACTCGTAATATGCATCAATGTAGTATCTTCCGTTAAGTTTTCACAAACGTCGTTAAGTACCTTGCCACATGTCAGCCTCTGCTTTTTTTAGTTTTTAAATTTTTTTAAATTTTTTTTTAAAAAAATTGCCACGTGTCAAATCCTTCATGTGACACGTGGCATTGTCAATGACACGTGACAAGGTACCTGCCACGTGTCATTGTCTTGATTTCAATATAGTCCCACATGAGTATAACAATTATAAATGTAACAAATTTACCAAAACTTTGTTATTCATGACTTTTACTATTAACTTTAATATAAATTTCAATATTTAATTTTATAAGTTATTTTTAATAACAAATATAAATATAACATTTATATAAATAATAAATTTGGTCTTAAGGGAGACACAATATTTCTCTATTTTGTAAAAAAAATATTCAGACAAAATTCTAACAAATAGAGCGACTACTAAATTGAAACAAATAAACATATATGGGTACTAAATAAACATATATGGGTACTAAATTGAAACAAATATACACATGTGAGGACTAAATTGAAATCAAGACAATGACATTTGGCAGGTACCTTGCCACGTGGCAGTACCTTGCCATGTGTCACTGACAATGTCATGTGTCACATCAAGGATTTGACACGTGACAATTTTTTATTTTTTTAAAAATTTTTTTAAAAAAATTACAAATTTATAAAAAAAATTAAAAAAAACATAGGCTGACAGGTGGCAAGGTCTTAACGGCGCAAAAACTTAGCAAAGGGTACATGCATTTGGGTATTAAATTGAGACAAACTTAAATTCAGTATCATTTTGAAATTTTGGAACCAAACTGGTTATATTCCAAGTAATTAAGCATAAATTTTATCTTCAAATTAAATAAAAGAGTTACTGTATATATAAGAAGCTGATATATCTCTTTACAGACAAATAGGGATTTTTAAATGGTATTAGCAGTAAAAAAATATTTAAAAATAAAATGTTGTTAAAATTATCATTACAACTGAACATGTATTTTGGGTGTACGAGGGATATATTAAATTTTATGTGTGCTTTAATTTATATTTTTTACTTTATGAATATTTTTTAAAAAAATAACTTTTTTAATAATTAAATTTTAATAATTCTTTTTTAATTTGAGATGATATTTTTGAAGTAATTTTTTGTTTTTTAGCTTTTATTTATTTATATTCTAAAATTATTTAAAAAATATTATTTTAGATTATAAAATAAAATTGTCAAAATTCAAAAATATAAATGTTATATTTTCTTAATACATATTGTCTTACCCAACAACTCTATCAATAAAACTATAAAGAAAGATGGTATATATAGTATATAACCAAATTAAACTAAAATTAAATATTATGAATAACATTTTAATATTTTATAAGAAAATTCAGCTCCAAATATTGCACCATAGAAAAAAGAAAAGATACAGTGACACCTTAGAAACTCATGTGATCCCCGTGGAAGCTGCTTGGAGAAGCCTGGCAGTGGCAGTAGCAAATTAAACAGTTTGGTTCTGCATTTCGGCCCCATGTGGTCTGCTTCAGTATCAAAAATTCATTTATCGACTCCATGCATGTAGGGCGAAAAAGATAGAAAGGTACATATATAATGTGATGAGGAGAAAGAGATAAAAAAAGGATAGTGAAAAGAAAAATACTCTCTCTCTGACTATAGTTATGGTTGTCACAAAATTGGGTTGGGTTTCAGATTTTACTTAGTAGTCTTTGCTAAGAATTTAAGTGTGAGTCTAAGTTTTACATTGGATAGAAATAAAGAAGTAAAATACTATATAAGGATAAAAACCTATAAACTCATTATCTTAAAATTTTAAGTTGAAAGTGGTATTAATATGTCTTATGTGTTGGACTCAGATTTAGTTGGTATTTGTTCTCTCCAGTAAAACTTTCTTTGTAAACATAACAGTCTTGAGGTTGAGTCCATGCCATTTTTATTCTAGTTTAGTAGTTTGTTTAGTAAAGATAATTGATTTTAGCTGTTTATTGGTTTGATTAATTATGTAAACATTCTGTATAGCTGTATTGAGGTGTTCTTAGCCACGTTGAGTATTTATGAATTAAACTAATACTTTTTCTAGTTTATTAATTTATATAATATTCAATCTAAATTTTCTTAGTTTATGGATTATGTAGTACAAGTATAAATTGGTAGTACATAATAAATATATATTATATTTTAAGGATATGCTTTATTTCCAAGTACACGTCTCGAAGCGGAGTAAATAGAGAGTAGTAATACAGTTGTTTTTTCTTCATCATAAAAGTATGGTAATATCATCTAGAAATAGAGAAAAGTATTATTAGTTGATTTAGTAAGAAAGTGAAAAATTTAATATAAGTTTTTTCCCTTGAAATTGTTTGAACATCTTCAATGTTTTTAGCACAGATGTCAGACTTCTCCAATCGAGAATTAATAACTCGTGGAGGATAGAAAAAAACAAAAAGGAAAACATTCCATACGCACCACCAATATCTTAAATGACATGTACGACTGGTTGATGGGTCTCTAACTCTTCAACGAGCCAGGGAAAGAAGGAAATAAACAGTATTTTGGCTTAATTAAATTGTCATTACTAAAATAAATAGGGTTTAGGACCGCAATATATACTAGCAAGGTTGAAGTTGTGGGATTTACTGAAAAATTAATGAATTAGCTGGAACTTGGGCATGTTCCATCATTACATTCAACAAGTGTCACCAGGAGCTGGTTCGTGTAACTCTTTTGATTCGCAAAGAAGAAATGCAAGTCCATTACGATTTCTACTATTAAGTATCATTTGAAATATGTGGTCACAGGTACATGTGCAATGAGTTATAGTTCATCTATTTGTCAAAACTCAAAACATAACGTAATTTAATGACTCAAAAGGTTAAGTTTTCCTCTCTTCATATATATATATATATATATATATAAAGATAAGTGGATGTAAACTTCATTTTACAAGTCAATTTTATGGAATTGAATTAAACTTAAATTTCACTTCTAACATGATATTAAAGTCAGGTTAAAGTCTATCATAACAAACTTTATTGGATATTCTATTTCACACCTATCAAGTTGCTAACATATCTTCCATTTCTAGATCCACAAACGACATGTCTATATCTCAGTGTGAGGGTAGTGTGTTAGAAATCTCACGTCGTTAAAAATAAGGCAATTTCATACTATATGATTAGAATGCAAACCTTATTTTACGAGTCAATTTTGGGAAGGTTAAGTTAGACTTAAAACTCACTCATAAAATGAGTTAAGTGTTTAGCTTTTATTTTTTCCCATCCCATTTTTCACCTTTTCAACTTTTTCTTTTATTCCCTTTGATATACAATCATCACTATGACGCGGTGTGTGTCTTATTTTTCTTTCGCTTTGAACCTTCATCTGCGAGTGCTAAGAAAAAATGTTGAAACTCCATTTCTCTATTCTCTCTTCTTGTAGTGGGTCTTCCAACGGGTAATCAGTTTTCTGTCATTGATTGTTAACATTGGTTTTCACCTTCCGATTTTTAACATCCTAGATCACTGATTTCCTAAAACCCTATTTGTCTATATCAATAGATTCGTTCTCTTTGTGGATCTGGTCTCTGCTTTAGATTATTGCATTGCATCGTTTCCTAATGAAAAAACAAGATCCATAATTGAAGAATATTATTTGATTTTTATTTTATTGAATTTTTTTATTGTGAACAAATGTGTTCTTAGTTTTGCCTTTTAACTAAAATGTTTACGTTATTTTAGTAAATTCTGTTTTTCTTAATGTTAAATTCAGACCAAAATGTTAGAATATTTATCTTTTTTTATTTTTCATTGTCTCGGGAATTTATATGCATTAAAAAAGAAGAAGCATGAAATTAACATACGTTTGAAATCCTAAGGAAAAGCACGGTAAATAATGACTTCCATACAAGGGTTTGAAATCCATGAGAAACGAAGGTTTGAAATCTTTGGGAAGTAACCGGGGTTAAAAACCAGTGCGAGTTAACGATAGGTTGAAACTGTCGACAAGTTATGAGAGGTTACAAAAGTTGTAGGTATGTTAAAGGTAGAGATGTCAAATAAATCTGTATTTGTAGATATTTTTGAATTCGTCTCCTTTCGACGAAAAATTCTCACGTTGACATATAGATATAAGTAAGGGTAATATTCGAAGTTTTCAACTGGAGATGAAGATAAGAATGGGGATATATATCATATCCCCGTCCAAATACCAGTCCAAGTTTAATCACTAAAATATCCATAATTTATTAGATAATCTAAAATATAATTATATATATATATATATATATATATATATATTATTACATTATATTATATTATATTATATTATATTATATTATATTATATTATATTATATTATATTATATTATATTATATTATATTATAACATATAATCTAGAACTTTTATGCCAATGAATAGAGTTTATCACAAAAAAGAAAAAATCTAGAATTACAATTATGAAAACAGGGTTGGATTATTACTTGGAAGAAGATAATTTGCCAGTTACACAAGAATTTGATATCCTATCATGGTGGAGAACAAATAGGTTAAAGTTTCCAACCCTTCAAGCAATTGTAAGGGATGCTTTAGTTATTCCACTAACAGCTGTAGCTTCTGAGTATGCTTTTAGTATTAGTGGTCAGATATTAACTTCTCACCGTAGTTGACTTCATCATATTACTATAGAGGTTTTGATGTGTACAAAAAGTTGGATATGAAACTCAAACCATCTAGGTAAGTTACTCCAATCTATTAGTATTTCTTATTGGTATTTTTGTATGAATTCTCATTTAATATTCTATATTTGGTGTTTTGTAGTTGTTAAAAAATTAAAAGAAAAAAATGTTTTCATGAGTGAAAATGAATATGATGAAGAAGGTACATTATATTCTAGTAATTAAAATTTTCAATTTCAATTATTATATCATATCTAACTTTTCATTTTTTTATGTGTAGTTGGATCAAATGCAAATAAAGTCACTAATCGTTTGTAAAATTAATAAATATTTTGGTTATTATAAAATTTTAGTAATGTGTAATTTTTTAATTTTTATATAATTGTTTGAATTTTCTCTAGTTGTTATTTGATACTTTAATTTGAGATTTATACTACTTTGATATTTTTCTTAATATTTAACATCATGAAAATAAAAAAGAGTATGTTATTTTAAATTTTAATATTTTGATAGTATCATGATTTCTTTGGTGTGATTTCTAAAAAATTTTATAAACTTTATTTAATTGATATTTGGAACACTAAAAAAATGGGTATGGGTATAAGAATATATTTGTTACTCGGTGGAGATGTGAATAGGTCAAAAGTCACTACTAAAAATTCCAATATTACATGGGAATTTTCTTGCAAATTTGTTGAAAAAATTTGCAAGAAAAGACTTTTTTCTGCTATTTTTTCTAAGAATTTTAATTGACGGGTAATTCCTTCGTGGGTAATTATTTCCTACAAAATTATAAAATTCACAAGTATTTCCTACAAAATTTGTTGCGAAAAGTGTTTTATACAAAATATTTTGCAAAAATATTGGCAGCAATTTCTTGCAAATTTTTTTTCATAACAAAATTTATAAGTATTTCCTACCAAAAAAAATTTAAAATAAAATTGGCAGTAAATATGAATTTTTCTAGTAGTGAGTGTATACCCACTGGGTTTAGGATGAGGATGTGGATGATTTTTAGTATGGGGATGGGAATAAGATTATGATAATGGTCCTCGTCCCGTCCCGTTGTCATCCCTAGTTACAGGGGCAAGAAAGTTCAACATTTTCTAGGGTTGTTAAAAATATTGGTAATTCGTTAACGATATTGAATTTCTTTGGAAAAAGCCAAACCACGAATAATGTACTAAACAGTAGTTAAATCCCTGAAAACGATAAAAGAAACTCATACTAAAAGAATACCGACAGATTAACTACGAATTAGCGAGAAGAGAATTGCATAGTTACGGATTAGCGAGAACAAAATTGTGACACATTAGCTAGGGATTAACGAGAACCAAATTGCGACAAATTAGCTATGAATTAGCGAGAACAAAGTTGCGACAGATTAGCTACGGATTAGCTAGAAATTTCAAAAAAATTTCACTTCGATTAGAGAGGGAATAGAGAGGGATTAGCTGTGAATTAGCTACAGATTAGGTATGGATTATATCCCTCCCTAATTAGCTACCTGTATTTAGCTATAAAAAATTCCCGAGCAATTTGATAGATAATCTGTTGCAAAACGTTTTAGCTACAAATTGACTACGGATCAGCTACAAATGTTTTCGTAGCTAATATATAAAATTTTTGTAGTGTAAACTAATATTTCACTATCAATTGAGACAAAAAAAATTGCCTTCTTTTTTTCTTCCTCGAGAATGAAAGAGAACAGAGTAGAAATAAGAGCAAAAATAATAGACTTTTTTCTCTTCAAGAACAAAAGAAAACATGTGAGAATGAGATATGAGAACAATGGATAAAAAAACTCAAATCATAATAAAAAAATAAAATAAAAAAATATATTGATAAATCTTTTTATTTTTTATTTTTTATTTTTTATTATATTTAATTTTATATTTTATTATTTATTAACATTAATTATTATGTTTATAAAAGAAATAAAATATTTGATTTAATCATCATTAATTTATAATATATTTTCTAATATCTATATATATAATATAAAAAAATCCAAAATACTAATAATATACCAAAAAAATTCAACATTTATGGGGTCATGGCCCGGTCTACACAAACCTCCACCAAAATAAATATATATATATATATATATATATATATATATATATATATATATATATATATATATATATATAT
>Ga0214544_1003351_pt1 | contig 33197 bp, 25 predicted proteins | sample CNSS3metaG_FD_160074 | JGI IMG/M metagenome (GOLD analysis project Ga0214544, IMG submission 160074) | Root nodule microbial communities from cowpea collected in UCLA plant growth center, Los Angeles, California, USA - CNSS3 | ecosystem: Host-associated > Plants > Roots > Nodule | place: USA...
GATATATATATATATATATATATATATATATATATATATGTGTGTGTGTGTGTGTGTGTGTGTGTGTGTGTGTGTGTGTGTGTGTGTGTGGTGTGTGCAAACTTTGCTAGGAGCTTTATTCTCTTAAGCAATTCACCAACTCATTTGGATTAAACAACTTCAAGAATTAAGTTCGGAGACACTTGGAAAATGAAATTATGCCGTAATAATCAAGTGGCTCTATCCATATCTCCACTCTAGTGTCCTAGCATACTGCAATTGATTTGTCATTTTACTCGCAAGAAAGTTCTCTAGAAAGGTGTCACTAAATTTGCCAATTCTAATAATTAAATAACAGATTAAAATGCCTATTGGAATCTGCAGCAATTAATTTTCCAAAATTTGTATTTGTAGTAATATTTTCAAAAAAAATTTGTCTGACAATCAAGAGTTCAATGTATGTGTTCCAAGATTAGACCATTTATGTGTCAACTTGAGGAAGAGTCCTGGATATAGTATTTAATGCCTACCCAAATTAGTACCAATTCATTTTCAAAATCACTTACATAGCTAGTTTTTTACCTTAGAGTATATTGTCCATGTATTTAGGAACTAAAACCACCTTTTCCGCCTTGTAATCATAAAATCGTAACCAATTCAAAAGTGAATAGTAACTTACGCAATTACTCAATTTATTCTTACAATCCCAGGAACTTTCTCAAGCACAATCATTTATTTGCAAAAGTATGTTCATCGACATCTTTGCAAGAGTCCAATTTAATTAGTATACATAGAAAATTAATTATGCATATAAGATTGTATACCTCTGACCATATAATTCAATATCCTCTATAGCATCCTCATAAACATTTGACTCAAGTGTAATTTGCAATCTTTCTTTGCAACGTGGAGATTCTACAAACAAAATTCCCTGACTAAGGTCTATAAAGGTGCTTACAAAGCCCATTTCAGGAACCTACACAAAATTCAGATCAAACAAGTCAAAACTCAACAATAACCATCATCCTCAAAAGTAAAAGCTAAGTAAACAAGCAACACAGTTCAAGGTGAGGGATAGATAGAGTTGGATAGAATATCCATTAAAGATTAGTGAAGGTAACAACACTACAAATGTTAGCTTAGTACCTAAATCCACAGAAGCACCATACAGACATGATGAATAAGTATTAACAAGTGTATAAACATTAAAAGCGTCGCCAAACAAATTAGATGAATGAATATCTAAAAACTCTAGATTCAAAGTGTATGTCCTTGTCATGCTTGGCCATTTCCCAAGGCTAGGAATGGGTAGAGCATCCTCCAATTCTAAACTTTCTATCACCAAAAAGGAAAATCTATACTTAGAAGCAACCAAATTGATTAAAAGTTAAGCATCATAGATGTCTAACATTATAGGCTTTCTTTTTGGGTTTTGACCTAGCCTCCCCACTTGCATGTGAGATGCTCTTTCATTGTTTTTATGGTACTTGGGGTGCTGCAACTGATTGCTGCTATTAGGGATGCCAACATAGCTGAGATTCCAAAATGACAATGTTATGCTTAAGAACTTCCATCTTTTGATAAAAAAAAACATCACGGATGTTTATACCCAATGCTTAACAACATAGTGTGCAGAAAAATAAAAATGCATTTAGGAATTAACAAAGTATTTATTCAGAATTTTGCGGAACAAAACAATTTATATGTTCGACCATCCAATTGAAACATAACAAATTTGAAAAGGCCTTTTTCTTCTTGGGGGATGGATGTCATTAACGGGTATGTTATTCCACAATTTCTCTTTAAACTTATCTTTGTTCCATGCACTTGTGAGGTCAGAAAACACACGATTATGAAGGACCTTGTATGGTCAGGTGAATCAAAGTCAACAAGACATCATATGTTTCATCATTGAAGATGGTAGATTTGTATTCATCATCGAAAGAGGATTTGGGTCTTGTTCATTTAGTTTCAAAGAACATTATTTTAGCATGCATAAATCGGTATCATGGAAATTCCTCAAACACTTTGCTGAATATTGGATTATGTTCCCTAGGGTAGGAGGTTAAATATAAGCTATTGTTTTTTGTTGATGGTACCGGTAAACTGATTTCCAAAAGATAAACTTGGAATATAGACCCTGACTCAAACTGCTTTAGAGTTGAAATGGTCACAACAATTACTTGAAGAAATTGATTTCATTAGAGGATGGAGCATACTGAGGTTGGCCACAGTTTTCTTCCAAGAAAAACTCCAACAAAACCTTATTTCCACATTTCACGCAAGGATGGGATAGCAGCTTTATGACATTTTGACTGAGCCACTTAGTTGTAACCAGGTTATTAGGTTAATTCTAAACGCATAAGGATTTTAAATTATATAAATTGTATTTGTCTTTCGTCAACAGATACAGGACACCTGGGAAAAAATCAGTTCACCCAATATACAATTTTCTTTCCTCGGTACAATGGTGGTCCTAGACATTTGAGTAGGTGGAGTACAAGGACACACACACGAGATAGTCCCAAATATTTATATTTACATGTGTTCCCTACACACATTTTTTTAATGTTAATACCCTCCGAGAATATTTTGTCTATATTTTTAAATAACAGTACTGAAGTTCAATCCTTCTTATAAATAAAGAACCACAATGACAGATTGCAACTAGAAAGGAAATCATAAAAATTTACCTGGTATGATATCAACATCACAAAGATTGATTTACTAAATTACAAAATATTTAATACTAGCCTAATAAATCAGAATATTTAAAGCAATAAAATAAAAACCACAACTAAATCATTTTCACCCTATTTATGTACATGATCATATCAAACATTCAGATCTTCATTGATCTATAATAAAATTAAGAGTTTGAATTCAAAAGATTCCTGCAGCCGTAAATATCTATCAACCCTTCGTTTTGGTTCATTTTAACTGTTGTTAATGGCAAAAACTAACTCCTATGAGAAAAAGAGTCTCACTGTTGTGAATTCACCAATCTATTTCCATAAAATCAACCAAATTGAAGCACCAAATCAAAACTGAAAAAAAAAGAAAAAATGCAGTTCCCAAAGCATGCACCCTGCATCCACAGATTATCTAAATTTTAGATCTTGTCTCCATAAAACCATTACCTTTTTTTGGGTAAGTATTTCACCAGTTGGGCTTTTAAGAATCCACTGGCGATCATAGGTGAGGCCTGCACAAAATTCAAAGATATTGTTGTCAAAAGCTATACGAAATTGTAGATTGAAAAAAATGAAAGTAGTTTTACTCCATAAATGGAATGATGTGCTCTTTTTTTTTATTTTTAGTTGGTTACTACCTCTATTAACTTAGTGTTGAGAATCAGGTTATAATATTCTGAATCATATTGTAATAAATCAAATTTATAGCCATAAATATCTCATTTAGGAGAAACAAAGCATGCTCTTATCATGTGTAATGAATGCAATTAGTCTATATTTTTATAATCAAAAAGTAAGAATGTTAATGCATGAATGTACTGACTAGGTTAGAACCCCATCATATCAATCATCTGCAGCATTCCCAATAAGCCCATATATTCAAGCACCTTAGTGTATTCCAACTCTTAGAGAAAAGAGTCTTTTTGAATAAGGTTGTAAATGTACTTGCTTTGAGTCATTAGAAGAGATTTATTGGGTAACCGCTTGATTTCAATGGCCAGGATATAGTCCAAGTGGCCAAAATCCTTCAATTTCAGCAGGTTCTAGTTGTTCTTTCTCTAACTTTCTTATTCTTGAAGTTGACAAAATTATAAGTGTGCCTGTAAAATCAGGAAAAAATTACCATTGCTGCTAAAAGGCCAACTCCTTGCACTGAAACCTCCGCATGATTTTATTGGATATATTGTAATTGATTTGAGATAATAACCAGTATCCACAAAACCATTCTCTAGACCTGCAGGTGATCAACTGAGTAAATGTCCATCTAAAACAGTAAAAGCAGAATTATACTGTGAAAATAATGTGCTACAAGGCTTTTAACAACAAATTTTTAACATAATCCTGGATTATTATCTGACAACAGCAATACAATAATTAAGAAGTTAATTGATGATTAACAAATACAAATAAAAAATTTGAATTTGATATACGGCCCAAGATGTTGAAATTTTGAAATTTTGTAAGAAAGGGTAATTGTCTCCTTCAGTATCTCTTGAATGCAAATTCAAGAAGGATTTTTTAGAAGAAATATATAAAGATTCATTGCCCAAGGGAAGTGTATGAAGCAATGGAGACTTTTTATATACAAAATCTAGTCTTTTCCCAATAGACAGGTAAGCTACATAAATCAAATGACACCGTTGTATCTATCCATAACTAATTCTTCAAAAAAGTGATTTAATTTGGAACTCCTTTAGATGGTTTTCCTTGTACTACTTCACAGACTACCTCAACCTCTAGTTATCCATTCATTTCTAGTATCGCATCAAAGCATTTCTAGTTTTAACATCAGGCCATTCACATGTCTAGGCCTGTAACCTTCATACTCCAATCGAGATGTCCATTCTTTGGTAGCCGGTGTCTTAAGAAATCCTATATTAGCTAGAAATAAGACAAGATACTAGTTATATAAGGCTTGAACCCCAACCTCTCTTAACAACCTTTTGGAATTGAGTTAGGCCTAGTCCATTTCTAGATGTCTGCATCATCAAGTATTGTGCATGCAAAAAAGAGTTGGTCTACATGCTGTAGGATCCAAAATCAATTTCTTGCACACAGATGGACTCTAATTCCCAACACCATCCGATTTCTTCCTTGAAATATTCAACCTGAAAGTTTTCCAGAAGTTGAAACAGCTTTGTGGCAAATAGTGGTTTATTTCTTGCTATTTGGCTTCATAAATTTTTTAATATCTCTAAAAGGGTGCTTTTCCAATGATGTGTGTCATTCTAATAATGATCTAGGTCTGTTTGATAAGTTCCAATGGGTCTGATCTTATTTGGGACACTCATCAATTTGGAGCCACTTGGTGTTCTTCCTTCTAATTCTCTGTTTTCTAGGGTGTTCCTTCTTGTGGTAATCTTCTGTGCCTGTTTTGTAGTGCCTGTCTTTGGCACTTGTAATTGTCTTTGATTTTCAATGGATTCAACAGTAGAAATGTTGAAGAAGATAATAAAATTCATGGAATCACGATGACCACTGTTGGACCCAGCCAAAAGATTTAGCTGACTACAACCCCATAAAGGAAAAAGCAGGCAACCCAATACACGAGGCTCCCACCAAGTGAGGTTTGGGGAGGGTAGATGTATGCAGCCTTACCCCCAAAAGCAGACAGGTTATTTCCACAATTTGAGCCCATGACCTCCAAACAGAAGCCTTGCCCTCGCATAAAAGAAAAATAATCAACAGCATCAAATATTTGATATCAGTTAAACAGACCTCCTAAAGATACTATTAGAAGACCCACATATATATATACTATCGAGAATCTCTTACTGAAAATTGATAAGTAAGCATACTAAGTAGCTGCATTAAAGTATACACTATAATACACAACTATTTGTGCCTTTTCATGTGGGAAGGAGAATGGCAAAAGTACAAATGCAATAAAAGTACAAGTCCTTGTCATTTAACGAACATAACCAACAGGATGTGAATTCATCAACTAAGGGGAATAAATTAATTTGGAAAAGGATGTTGACCTTTCATTTGATTTCCATGGTTAATGTGATTTTGAGGTGACACAAAGGAACTTGCAACAAAATCAACAAATTTCTGAAAAACAGAAGATAAAGGGTATAACAAAATTAGTTTTGTCAAATGGGTAACCGAAATCATGAGAAATGAACTTAATCCAACATCAAGGAGAATAGAAATTCGTAATAACATAGTCTTTGATTCCCAATTAAAAACTGAACCTTATCCAAAATAAACATGTTGCCCCTTTTCCATAGTAAGAAAGCATAGGTGTTTCTTTTTAAAGTAAAGGTTTTACTCATGAATAAAATAAAAAATGAATCCAGAACCAGATGGGGGTAAATGCTTCCAAAGGTTGAAAAAATTTCAAAATGATCTAGAGATTCCTAACCTTGGCATCCTCATATGTTGACATGTAGCCAAAGGATACTCTTACAGCACCAACAGGTTTACCATTGATTATATCATGATCATCCCAACAAACGTGGCCAGCCTAAATACAAACAATTTGTCATGTCATATTATTATTTTAAATGAAAATAAGAATGCTACAGAATCATCATACATTCGATAATACTAACTAGGTTAGCACTATTGAATTATAGTATACACTCATTACATCGATATTAATTGTTAGTAAGTAAAAGAATATGTAGAAATACCTCAGTATTTGAAATGAGATCCAAATGAGACAAGCCAAGGTATTTTGCACATGCACCTGGATTGCAGAAGCATCCTGTCTAAACAGATAGGCAGTGAAGATAAATAATCAGAATTCACTCAGTATCCTCCTGAATATAAAAGAATGGCAAAACTATAAATAAACAATTAGTTTACTACCATGATTACGTGAATTTATAAAAAGAAAACGTTAACAAGAAGAAAACTGTAATTTATACCCTTAGCTGAATTGTTGAAAGTGACGCCAATTTTTCCACTTCACGATATCCATACCAAGAACCATCTGGCCGTTTCAAGTTGAATGAAATTATCGACCCCATTTCATGATGCAATTTCTGGGTGAAAATAAAAAAGCATTCATTGGTTGCATGTTACTAAAGATGGATGTAGAGTGAACTTATCGGTTCTATGTTGAATGAAATTATAGGTCCCATTTCATGATGAAATTTCTGGGTGAAAATAAAAAAAGTATTAAACGGTTCCATGCATTGTATGTCTAAGGCAATGTGTGCTTTTTTATTTAGAAAAACAATAACCAAAGTATGTCATTTCCTACGTTGTTTTACAATGTTGTCCTTACTACCAGATGAAAAGGCATATCAAATAATATTGTGCAGCAAGGAGAAAAAACACCTCAATGTTTAATAAGAGGAACAACTTGCAGAAGAGGCTAGATGGGAACATGCTTGTAGAATAATTTGCTTCCTGAGGTTGACACAATATGGACATGATATGTCAACTAATCCAAGTAGAAAATTGCAGTAGCTCAACCCATTACTTGATTAGTGCTTGCCAGAACTAAAACATCATGGATACCAATTATACTTTTCCGATTCTCAAAGACAACTTGAGTACTATAGCTCTAACACATAATCAACTACTACATACTCTTCTTACGCAACACTTGATACTATATCTCTCTTTTGTTCAAGAGTGGGTCATCAACAAGAACATGCAACTGGTTCATGTTCCTACATTTGATTAGATTGTGATGTTCTCACTAAAGTCTTATTTCCTACTTATTTATTTCCCTAAGGTCCAAGCTCAAAGTGGCTATTAAAGATCCTTCATTAACTAGAGATAAGACCAATTTGCAGTTTATAAGTGTGGACAATTTTCACCTTACAAATCAGTTTTGTGAGGATGAGTTAGGATTAAACTCACTTCTTAAGGGTGGCTAATGGTTGATTATCCCCTTCTCATGAGCTAGAGGAGTATTAGAGTAGAGATGTACTCTAAACACTCATTAGTGTTCTGACTCTCTATTAGTTAGTTAGTCCTCTGATGCTTATTTGTATAACTATATATAATTGAATCTATGATCACTGTAAGGTTGTTTTTCATTCTTCAAAATACAAAATACTTTCTAAAATCCCTCTAAACTCCAGTACAGCTATTAAAGCACAAATAACTAAAAATAAACCATGCATCTAAAAAAGTAAATAGGACAAGAAATTGTGAACAAACTAACCTTTGAATTATGATGCCCGTAGAGGATGCAGACACTAGATCCATTCCCATGCCTCATGGCCAAAAGCATTCTCCTTGTATACAAGGCAAGAGATGCTACATGTCTACAAGGCAACCAATTTTGCATGCTTTAAAAAATAAAAAATCAAAGGATAATGTTAAAATAACTTAAAGCAAAAAAGTAATATAATAAATTTCATCTAGAACGTGTGTTGAGATTCAACATCAACTAGAGACATGTTACCAATATAGTTCCTCAAGGCTTAGGCAATCCTCACTTTTCAAATTAGTTTTGTATGGTTGACTTAGACCCTAAACCCAAAATCACAAACTTCGTAACACATCATAATGCACTATACCAATTTAATACCCATTCATTGTGAACCTTTGCTCCCTCCTTTTCACCTTCCTTACCTACACCCAATAATATCAACAATCCCCACTCTGCATCCATGGGTTATCATAATGTAAAGCACAAGCACCAGACAAAAAGAAAGATTACCCTCTATTACAAAAATTTAATTGTTGGAAGTCCCTAATCAACTAAATAAAACCTACGGCTGTACAAAATGACTTACATGTGATGACTATATAAACTGTGCAAACTAACTTGTTTCTACTAACATCCTCCCTCAAACTCAAGGAGAAGAAGATTTTTCAGAAGAAAAACTCTTTAATTGAATTTACTCCTAAGAAACATAAAACAAATTGAAGATAGAGGCTTGGTTAGAATATCTGCCCATTGATCAGGAGCTAGAATATGACAAATACATAGCTACAAGGCCATAACCTTCTCTCTCACAAAGAAAACATCAATCTACTTGTGCTTAGTACGATTATGAAATACTGGATTGTGAGAAATAGACATACCACTTTGATTGTCACATAAAAGAATTAGTAGTGAAAGAAATTTGTAATTTAGTAAAACGAGCTTTAAACTTATTTATTTTCCATGTGCATTATCCTTGACTTGAAAAACTAATGTACAGCCAACAACCTTTCTATTAGAGGGTAGAGGTACCAGATCCCAAGTCTTTGCTTTATAAGAGCATCATACTCTTGATTCATTGCATCCAACCAATTTGTATCTTTAAGTGCTTGCTTGACACACTGGTAGGTTCAGAATGATGTAGTAACAAAGAGGGATGAACTTTGTTATGAAAATACCAGATTTAGATCTAGTATGCATAGGATTAGTATTAAGTTGGGGTGCAATATGAGATACTGAATTAGAAGATGAGTTAATTGTGTAAGGAACAGTATTTTTAAAAATAGAAGGAGTTACACAGATATAGATGAAGTTACACTAAAATCAGGTGTCATGGAAGTACTAGACAAAGGATTTAAAGCCTGTCGACGTTGTGTCAGATTTGAACTTAAAATATTGACCAAGATCTTTGACAGAATTTGGTGTATTTGGAAAAAGATCAGGAAAAGGAAATCTATGTTCCTTAAAAAGAACATCCTTTGAAATATGTATTCTGCCACTAGATGATATAAATATATATATATATATGTGTGTGTGTGTGTGTGTGTGCGCGCTTGTTATCTTTGTGTAACTCTATCTGAAGAGAGAATTAGAGAAGATGAGCTGAACATGAACTGAAAAATTTTACTATCACCTATAGCTCACTAATAAAACCTATAGCTATACAAATGACTTACATGTGATGACTATATAAACTGTACAAACTAACTTGTTTGTACTAATAGTTACAAACTTTTAGAGATCTTGTAACACCTAGAGATATGGTCAAATTATAGTATATAAGTAGATGCGAACCTCTACTTACAAACTGATTTTAAGAGGTAGAGTTAAGCTTAAAGTCCACTTTATAATATGGTATCAAAATCTATCCAAGTGAGGTTTGTTGCACAATTCAGGCCACCTACTATCATCCCGCTATCAAACCACTTACAAATATCTAGTCACACGGTCGAGATGTTAAATTCTTGACAGAAGAGGCCGATTGGAAATTTCACATTGACTAGAGATATGGTCAAATTATAATATATAAGTAGATGCAAACCTTCTCTTACTGGTCGCCTTTCAGGGGTTGAATTAAGCTTAAAGTACACTTTTGAAGATAAACTAACAGTCCATTTTATCTTTAAAGAACCCAAGTAAAAATACATAAATTTCTTAAAAAATTGAACAATGAAAAAAGCCATTGATGTCCCTTTAACCAGCTAAAACATTTGGGTTATACTCCACAGAATTGCAACACAACAACTCTAACCACAATGTGATGCTGCTACAGAACTACCTATCACATGCTTAGAATAACTAATTTATACTTATGTCTATTTCTTTTTTTTTTCTTCCCTTGATCAGATGTTGAAATTTGAAAAGTATAATCAGCAAGTTAAATTAGTCATGATCAAAAAGAATAATATAATATATAACAAGAACTTCGAACGGTGAATAAGATTATGATTGTAAATTCATGTCATAAGCAGGATATTTTATATATTTATACAACTTTATATACCTTGATATTGCTGATACAGTTAGAGAAGACAGGATTTTGAAGCCATGGCGGATAGATACTATGCTCAAGAATGAAACAGTTCCATCCTCAAACAGTTCCTCAATGCCTTCCCTTCTTTTAACAAAATCAATATCAGCAATGGATGCGCTAACCGTTCCTGTGATGGGGTCCTACCAATCAAATAGCCATGTATAAACTGCAATGAAGCAAGTAAAGTCTAAGCCACAAACCTCCACTAAAATAAGTCTTCTTCAGTAGCGTGGCAGCATCTGCAATGTAAAAGAATAAAATAGTCAATAACGGAAAAACTTCTACAGAGTCAAATGAATAGCCATGAGACAAAAGTTTCACGCTCAAGGTAAACAAGGCACAGCATCAACAGAATTCACCCAGAATAGCATACAGTGAATCAATCAAGCATTTTCATCCTGAGATATAGATACCAGCATAGATGACTGTCTTGTACTTAAAGTCAATAGATTGATGAATGAATGAATGAATGAAGTATAGTTCTAGCCAAAGTTAATAACAATATCACATCATAAAGACTGTATACTTTGTAGATAATTCAATTAGTGTTGAATGTTTGTGAGGTAGTTAGTGGGTTTAACTTACTGCTTGTAAAAGTACTATAAATAGTAATGATGTATTGTATTGTGATACATATGACTGAGAAATAAATTTCAGATTTAGTACCCATATCTCTTGTTCTTTTCCCTTTTTCTTCTCTAGTTTGTAGGTGTGTTTAGTGAAGAAGCTGCATAGAAAGATGATAGGAGTGTTGTCTACTGTTAATCTAAATCAAGGGGGAATATTGTAAATAACTCACTTACTGTTGTTTGTTAGTTAGGAAGTTAGTGGGTTGTTAACTACTGCTTGAGAACTCAATGTCAGAAATGAAGATTATAAGAGAAGAGGAAATGAAGATGCTAGTAGACAGCAAGTCAGCTCTTAGCTTGGCTAAACATCCTATTGCTCATGGAAGGACCAAGCATATAGAGACAAAATTTCACTTACTAAGGAATCAAGTCACTAAAGGGAAGTTGGAGGTAAAATACTGTAGTACTAGTGAACTGATGGCTGATATTTTAGCAAAGCCTCTAAAGGCTGACAAATTCAAGCTCATTAGAGAGAAGACAGGAGTATTGTCTATTGCTAATATGCATTAAGGGGGAGTGTCTTAAATAATTTAGTTAGTGTTGTATGTTAGGTAGGTGGTTAGTGGGCTGTTAACTAACTGCTTTTAATTAGTGAGAAATAAATTTCATATTGAATACCCATATCTCTTGTTCTCTTTCTTGTTTGTTCTCCGTTTTGTGAGTTGCTCAGTGTGTATTCTAACACTATAAAATTAGAATTTATATCCATTGCTCATAACACAACCAGTAGCTTACCATTTCGAACAATGAGAGCTCCAAGACCAGTTGGATAGCCAAAAAGCTAACAGAAACGCAGAAAGAAAAAACTTCAGTTTTTGAAATATTCCTTCATAAAGCAAAATTAAAATATATACTCTTTTACCTTGTAAAATGAGATAGCAACAAAATCAGCTGGATACTTAGACAAATCAGGTGGCATGGTAGCACTTCCCTTGGCAGCATCAATTAAGACCATCCATTGCCCATTTCTTGTGAAAAGAAATATACAAATAAGCAAATATACAACCATCTATGCTTCACGCTTTAGAGAGTTTCAGAAGATAAATAAAATGTTCTCTCTCTCCATACATATAGACAAACATTGCAAAACAAAACAAAAAGAGAGAGTGGCTTAAAGAAAACAACAGCCAATTATTTGTTTCTTACAGAAAAAGAAAAAAGTAAGCAAATAAGCAAATATCTACACTTCTAAGAATTTTCAAAGACAAATAAAGCTCTTTGTGTTATTAATTTTTTGTATTTGTTTGTAGGGTGGAAGAGTTCTGTATAATGGATCCTCTTGTACTATTTAGATCAAGCATTTGAATCATAATTTCTTCCATATTTTTAACCTCTGTCCTAACCTTTTCAAGTGTTTCTCTGTAGAAGAAATATATATAACAATCCTAAATGAAAGCTGTAGCCATGAGGTGACAGCTCTGTTAGTTATAAATGTAATGATGAAGGTTATATCCTGATACAAAGAATAACAGACCGTTTACAAACAGCTAAGAAAAACAGAAAATAAAGAAATTGACATTTGCTTATATTCTCCTACACCAAACATCTATGCTTCAAAGAATTTCCAAAAAGAAATAAAGCTCTCTCAGAGTGACTTAAAAAAGACAAAGTAATTCATCTATATATAGTCTTGTTTTGTCATTGGGGTATCTGTCATATTGAAAAGAACAAGTAAGACAAAGTGAAAGAAAAAGCATGTAAATAAATATATGAAGTACAAATGTTGTACAACTAATGCTCTTTTTGGTGCTTATGGTAGATCTAGAGAGATTGTCATGCTGCTACATGTTTCTTTTTTTACATTTTTATTCTTGATATTTTCTGAGGATTTCTTATCATCTTGCTTCTGTACCTCTGTTTTCCCTCTTAAAACGTTTGCTTATCAAAAAAATACATAGTACTAAAATTAAAGTTCCTGCATACAGGATCAGTCTCACTGATGTGTCCTTATATTCTAAAAAACAGTAAAAATGACCCAAGAAATCATGATTAATATAACTCAGAAGTGTTCAGAAATGTATCAAACTTAAATGTAGCTGTAAATATATGCATGTTGTAATGAGTAAAAATACAAAAAGGACAAATGAAACACATTGAAGAATCTGAATAGGTAATGACTAATGGCCAGGTAGCAGTAGATGCGCATAATCAGAGAAAGAGTATAAGTGGGAGAATCAAAACAGTCAATCCAAGTCTCAAAGATTGCATGTGGGCGTCAATCCACGATTCAAGGATTACATAGGGCAGTACTTGCATACACAATAACTGTAAAAAGAAAACTTGCATACATGGTTACACATTTGAATGTTACAGTTTATTTAATTATTGTCTATCATATACCATTTTCAACAAAAACAGAACATTTTACCTTTCAAAAAGAAAACATAAAGAATATTTTGAATGATGACAGACAAGAAAATAATAAATTGCACAGCATAATCAGTTCGACATACAAGTTATTTGAGAGAGTCTGCATTATCAAATAGATATGCATAACTAAGTCTTTATTATGTTATTTGGACAAAATGATTCAATGCCATATTGAAGGAGTCAATAAGAGAGAATGACGTATATTACTTGCAAACTGAAGAAATTCCCAAAATCTTGCTTGAGTCTTCCTTGATAATGTTCACCAAGTCTAGACCAAATCTTAATCCAGAGAAATTGCACTCTGAGGGAAAGGCAAACAAATTATACACATCACCTGCATTGAAGAAACAAATATAATAAGTCATCTAAAGCCCAGCAACATATACATGACGTAAAGAGTTACCTGTTGACTCTCCTTCCGTTGACCTAGCGACATTTCTCCTCTGAATCTGGTGTAGTGACATCTTTGTAGTAAGTGTTTCTCCTGTAATTCCAGGATGTATATCTTCTTCAATATCTACTGCAATAGCCGCTGCTCCACAACCAAGAGCATATCTATACTAGTTAAGGGGGGTACACAAAACGGTGTTATTAATCATTTAATGTAGCAGAGAAATCACAGTGGAAAAAATTAAAAACATATCCACATTTATCAGAAAGTAACAGGAACATTTTACTACAGTAGTTTTATTGCATGAGAAGATTATTTTCAATAACAGCCAAATGAAAAAATAAGACATTCTCTGAAGACAAACTTGAGAAAGTAAAAGAAAATCACTGAAAATATTATATAAAATAGACAAGACCTCGAGTCTTGTTGAACACAAAAATCGTTTGAAAAGAAATGGATTTAGAGTCACATCAGGACCAAAAGAAATATCTTAATGAATTCAAGACATCTAATGCCAAGATTCATCCCATTTTACTAAACTTAAACAAAGGCATTGTTTCATCAGTCCAGCAATATATTGAACGGTAGCTATCATGATAAGCTCATCCTTTTTCCTTACAACAGCTCTGTGACAGGAAAGTGAAAACTAGAATATCATGATGTCTTCTACCTCCGTGTTGTAGAGCATTGTTAACCTTCGGTATCCAGTATTTGACCAAAGGAAATTATTATAAAATTGAACAATGTATCATTTTTTAATCGCGTAGGATACTCTCTTATCCCAAGAACACTATTATGATTCTCCATTGTATACATAAAACTACTGCTACAATTCCACGGAAAAGCCTCTCCAACCAGCTTCAGCGCTGCTGTTGCCCCAGAGGTAAATATACATTTGTATTCTTTAGGTGATGCGTTGCAGTAGTCAAGGACCTGCATGATTGATAGTTCGATAATCCGTGCAAATGTAGAAATTTCCAGAACATATATGAAAAAGTACAAAAAAGAAACACCAATAGCAACTTCCAACTACTAGTTGGACACACCTATTTGGGTGACCCAACTTGGTCCAACCAGTCAACCAAAGCAAGACAAAGTAAAGCGAAGAAAAATAATTACGTTCAAGGACCTGCATGATTGATAGTTCGATAATCCGTGCAAATGTAGAAATTTCCAGAACATATATGAAAAAGTACAAAAAAGAAACACCAATAGCAACTTCCAACTACTAGTTGGACACACCTATTTGGGTGACCCAACTTGGTCCAACCAGTCAACCAAAGCAAGACAAAGTAAACCGAAGAAAATTAATTACGTTCAAGTTGCCATTGAACTTTATTATTCTCTCCTCTATCATCTCCAGAAATCGATGAACAAATTCTTGCATATAATAGTAACATCTACTTTTCACTAGAAAAAGATACACCATCCCGAATCAAATCTCAAAATTATCATAATTTAATTACAAATAAGACGTTTAACATGCTTAAAAATTAAAAATTTACATATACCTGCAGGCGGGCATTCTTCACAATGTCAAGAGTTGAAGAACTGGAGTCACTTTGGCTATCTAGTATCAATGCTAAGGAAATTCACTTCAGAAAGTCGGTGTCAACCACCACTTACGTAAATTCACTCTGCATTCAGTGTTAAGAATATCGAACTACAAAGATTGTGAAACATATTAGGATACGAGGATTTCCATATACGTTACTGGTGAGATCGTTGAAAACTGATTCCATTTGCAGGTCAGAGTATAGAGTTGCCCCAGCATGGTCCAAGTAGACAAGATCTGTAAAAGCAGAAAAAAAACAAAAATAAACAAAACAAAACAGAGAATAATTGATATTACTTTATCATGTTGATAGCGTTTGAAACTGGATAATCAATGGGAAGTACGAGCATGACCTTGAAATTGTAATCTCTTGAACTCAGTAGCTCGAATTTGATCAATGGACTTGGGGCCCTTAGGATAGCCGTAATGTTCACCAAAATCTCTGAGGAATTCTTCTTTGGCACCGTCGCCCATGTGTGACGCCATGACTCGAGAATGTTAGTGTTAGACGGAACCGTAAGAAGAACCCCGATAAAGCTCCAAAGGCAAATAAACTAAAGGGTATCGCGAACAAGATGGAAAGTGATTGCCTACACGTTTCATCCATAAGTCCAAAAGCGAACACATGGACGATAAATAAATATATATATATATATATATATATATATATATATATATATATATATATATATGCCACGTCATGCGCCGTTTTTGGTACATGGGACAAGAAGTTTTTATTCCTGCACCCCATAACTACTGCTTGCACTCCTATAACTTTTAACATTATCTTTCTATGCTTTATGGTGATTTGTGGATTATTTATTCTGGAAATACTTTAAAAGAAGTTTTTTGAATAAAATTTTTAATATAATACTTTTAGAATATTTTGTTTCAAAACATATTTTATGTTGTTTTTTAGAATCTAATAAATGATTTTCGAATACTATATAAACATTCATTTCTCTTTATAGATTTGAAAATATTAAAATCCGAAAGATTTCTAATTAGGATTTCTAGAATGAGAAAAAAATTATAAAATTATATGACCTCGAGTAAACCTAACAGTTTACTCTTCTTCTCTTTTTTTCTTATTATCTTCATGATTCAAACTTCATTCTATCATTACGGTGTATTTTAATGATGACTTTCAGCTTATTTATTTTAAAAAACTTTTAGAACAACCTTTTTGGAATAATATTTTCAAAACAATATTTATAGAACAAAATTTTCAGAATATGAGAGATATTTTATGGGACAATTTTTTCGGATACTTCTTTTAAAATTTATGAAATGTTATATGAAATACTACATGTACATCTATTAACATAAAAAGTTTAAAAGTCTTAACGTCCAGTATTTTCGACTTTTAATGTCAAACTAAACTCCAATATCGTATCGGGATACGTTAAATTGATGTTAATGTTCAAAATCGACATCCAAAAATGTTGGTTTGGTGAGGGTTTGACGTCCAAGAACGACGGATGTCAAACCAAAAATAGGCATTTCAAATTAAAATTAGGCATCTTTTAACGTTTGTCGGTGTATACTAACTGAGGTCAAAGAATGTCAGACTGTACCACAGTTGACGACAATTAGTATATCGTCAAACATCAAAAGTTAAAATTGTTTGTATCTACAATTTTCTCAAACTTGAAAAGCATAAAACATTTCAGTATAGTTTAGAAAATTTACTAACACATATTTTATATCAAAACTGAAGTTCTTAAAACAAAATGTAAATATCAACACTTAAGTTATCAAAATTAAAACAATTAAGACAAAACTAAAAGTTTTATCAAAATCTTGTCCTAAACAGTTTTCAAGAAAATCCTAATGCTATTGTAAGAGGTGATAGATTCTTGAACCGTTGAAAAAATAATGCAACTTCATTATATATGAACATCAATACATGTCAATAAAACCAAATTAAAAAGTGGTGAGAAAAACTCCTTCAAGCAAAGTTCCTAAAATCCCTATTTCTTTTGGCCAAGATAGATAAAATATGGGAAAACATAACCAAAATCACATGTAAATCAAGCCATATCCAAACTTCAACGAAGATAAACCAAACTATTCAATATTTGGTGCATATATAAACCTTGAACGAAGTTGGAGGTGCAGTAAGCACCTCAATCCTCGTTATCGTCGCCAACAATGGAGAAAGGAGAACTCGCTTGCCGCTTGAACGGGCTCAAAACACTCCCTGCACGAAAATAATTGGTGAAAACAAAAAAGAATCATGCCCAAGGCAACCAAACAACATGCATTTGCATTAAATGAACCACAACTTAACTTAGGTGGTGGTCAAACAAGTCGCTACAGCAGCCAGGAAGGCTTGAGAGAGATAGTGTGAAGAAAAAGTGCAGCAGAGGTCACGTCCTTCAACTTCGGTTGCAGTAAGGTCGACGTCCTTCGACTTTAGTTGTAGTAGGGCCGACATCAAACTACAATTAATTGTCTACTTCGTGAGTGCCCAATTTTTTAATATCTTTTAATTGTTTACAACGATCTTTTAATATGTTTTATCTCAAACGAGCTAAGAGAATCAATGAAACCATAAGAGAAATACTTTATGTTGATGTTATTAATATCGCAACCTTGGTGCGTTACTACAACTTCAACATGAGTGTCATTCTAGAAGCCCTGATAGTCATTCTAGAATACCAAGAATACCTAGTTTTTAATATCAAATCAATCAATTGTCAACCTTGGGCAGTAGGAGAACTAGAAATGTAATAATATGTTATTAATTGGTTGATTTTACACTAGTTACAAGTAAAAAAAAAAAAGAGATAGCATATGATGACTGTTTCACAACAATCATTTTTCAACAAGTGTACTGATACGAGTAGTATCAATAAGTGTCGTATCCACATGAATTTATCAAGTATATTTGTAGTTTGATTTTTAGATTTTTGGTTTTGATAAAGAGTGCATGTAAATTGTTAAATACTTCAATTAAAATACCTTACTATATGTACTTTATTTGGATAGGATAAACACTTTTGTTTTTCTTTTTCAAAAATTTATTTTTAATAAAAATAGTAAATTTTCTTCATTTTTAATGTTATTTTATCAATTAAACCAAAAGTTAAAATTTTCACATAGGAACATATAATGTGTTGTCATTTTTAAGTGAAACTTTAATTCCAAGTCATATGACCATTTTAGCCTCGTGAGTAAAGATTACTAGCTAAATTGTCGTGTTACAAGTGAAAGACCTAAGTTACAGAGTATAAAGGAATTTGTGTACTCTCATCTTTCTATTTATTATTTGTATACTTGCCATGTAGTTTTTATTTATTTTTATAGTACATAGCCAAACTTTAAATTATTCTCAAACTTTATCTCATATAAATATATATCTCGAGCTTTAATTTTGTTGTAATTGATTCATAGATTTCATTTTTTGGCAGTAGTTTTCTTTCTAACATATTCCATATTTGAGTTAAATCATTTATATTGAACATCAGTAAGTCGAAATTTTTTCTTTCTTTATGCTGCAATTCATTTTGTAAGAATTTTATTTTTATAAAAAATATTAAGTTTTAAGGATTAATTAAAATAAAAATAAAGTTATATATGTAGGCATTAACTTTTAAAAAAATAGTCAACAAGAAAAAAGAGAGTTTAAGGTGTACTATAAAAGAAATAATATTTAAGATCAATTAAGGCGACTTAAAATTTAGGGTATCTATTAAAAAAACATTAAGTTAAGGAGGTTGGTTAGACACTATTTCCCTAGTTAGAATGATTTTGTTAGTTGAGAACCACACAGTTAACCATGAAAGATGAGTTAGTTATTAGAACCGTGCAGGTCACAGTGCTCGGTTATTTTAATCTTAAAATACTAAACTATGTATTTGTGTATTTAGATTACTAGCTTAAGTATTTGAAGTGGGTGTAAAAGGAAAACGAGTTGGAATATTGGATATAGCTGAATTTCTTATACTAGGTTTAATAATTAGGATTTGAAGAATAAGTTGTTGTTTGTTTTAATCTCCACAAACCTAACTCAACTATCTTTCATAATAAATTAAATAAAAAATTTATTTGTCTACTAATTCCGCTAATAATTTTTTCTTATAGTTTTTCATGTTATTCTATGAATATTGTGAGTAAGTATATCACCATATCATACATGTTATTACGAATATAAAACAATGTCCCAATAGGAATTTGTCTAATTTTGTTCTAGAAACTTGATAATTACTTATAATGATTTTTGCTGGAAAGTGTAAAACCTTATTTATAAAATCTTAAAAATATATTTATGGTTTAAGTTAATAAACATATAAATATATTTATGGTTTAAGTTAATAAACATTAGAAGGGTTGAATGGTATAATAATTTAAAAAATAAAAAAAGAAAAAAATGAGAAGGAAGGCATGGTAGAAGAAAAAGATGAAGGAGGACAAAATAGACTAAAGAAGAAGGTGGGTGGGCTAAGGAAGATGAGATGCAAGAGTATAGAAGGAGAAATACAAAGATAAAGGGGAAAAGAGGAGAGAGAGAGAGAGAGAGAACGTGATCGGGGCACAGTGTGAATCTGCAATCCATCTTCAAAGTCTGAATTCAATTAGAGGGAGCTGTGCCCTGTGACGTGCTGTGTAATTCAGTCATAAAATCTTCGAAAAATGTCGCTCAATATGAAAACCCTAACCCAAGCATTGGCCAAAACCGCCGCGGTCATAGAGAAGACAGTGCAGACCACGGTGCAGGAGGTGACGGGCCCCAAGGCACTTCAGGACTACGAGCTCCTTGACCAGATCGGCTCTGCGGGGCCCGGGCTCGTCTGGAGGCTCTACTCGGCCCGGGCCCGTGATCCCGCGCGCCAGCACCAGTACCCTGTCGTCTGTGTCTGGGTGTTGGACAAGCGCTCTCTTTCTGAGACCCGAATGCGCGCGGGCCTTACCAAGGCCGCCGAGGATTCCTTTCTGGATTTGATTCGGACCGATGCCGCCAAGCTCGTTCGCCTCAGGCATCCTGGGGTCGTTCACGTCGTCCAGGCCCTCGACGAGAACAAGAACGCTATGGCTATGGTCACCGAACCCTTGTTTGCTTCCGCTGCCAATACTCTTGCCATTGTTGACAACATTCCTGTTCTTCCTAAAGATCTCCGGGGAATGGTACCTTCTCTTTTCAGCTCCTTCTTTTACGTATAAATGATTCGTTTTGTTACGTGATCTACCAGCTTCACTCGATCTACTCACTGCGTTGCTGTTTCTTTTCGGAATAGACTTCTATTTCTAGTCCGAGTTCGTGATGTTTTTGATTCAGTAGTCTCCGAATTTTAATACCGTGGCAAATGAATCCCTGGAATTTAAATCTGTTTGACGCTTTATTAGTCCTGTCTTTATTTCTGTTGGTCCCTATTTTTGAATCCATTAGTCACGATAGTTCTGCCTTAGCTTCGGGATGGACTGTAAGCATAGTAAATTGTGCGTATTAGAGACTCGAATTACAAATTTTTGGGATTTACCTACATTTCTCTAAATTTAGGGGACTAGAATGGGGTTTACACTTATTTTCACTTGTTGCTGATGATAGAGCCTTTGCTTTTCAGGAAATGGGTCTGTTGGAGGTGAAGCATGGTTTACTTCAGATTGCAGAATCCCTGGACTTTCTGCACAACCAAGCCCATCTTATTCATCGAGCTATAGCACCCGAGGTGATAACCTTTTTGCATTACTGCGGCTCATGGTCTTAATTTGGGTCGCAGTTTCGTATTTCTTGATATTGTAGGAAATTGTGGACAATGAGGCCACAATTGTGGTCGTTGACACCTAAAAATGTCTTGACGCGACTGAAAACACAGTTGTGGACTGTTTTAAAATCTTGCTTCAACTTAATTTCCCCCCTTATTTTTTGTTTTTTTTTTTTGTTTAGCCGCATATTTTATAAAAACGAAGAAATTCTGGCTAGTAAATTGCCCGTGTATGGCATCTTAGTGGAAATGATTTATAGCAATTAATTGTATTGTAAATTTTTTGTACCCGTCGGCAGCCTCTATGTATTTCTAGTTGTCACTTTCATAGCCTCGCTTAACCTTAAATGTATTGTCTGCTCTTTGAATTTTTTCGGAGGTGTCATATTTAACCTTTCACAGTTCATTCATATGACTTTTTCGTTTAATAGTTACCCTGTGGTACAAATCCTTTTCTGTTCCTTCATTGTGAAATTTAAGATTGGTGAATTAAATACAGTTGTATATGTTCTGCAGAACATTCTTATCACCTTGAGTGGAGCCTGGAAACTTGCTGGATTTGGTTTTGCAGTTTCTGCTACTCAGACTCCTGGTGACTCATCTAATCTGCAACCCTTCCATTATGCTGTGAGTGGAACAATTAATAAGATTAATATTAACTTTGTTCACTTGGTCTCCTTGATGTGTTAAATACTGTGTCACAGTCATTAATTTACTGTTGCATATGATGTCTAGTTTTTGTTTTATTTTTAATACTAATAACTCATTTTTATAAATTTGTTGTATATATTTGATCAATTCAGTGTTATATTACCAATTATATAATCTTGTACAAAGCTATTCCTTTGTGTTATATGTTTCATCTTCATCAGGATCTCAATATTTTCTTCCTTTGATTATTTTTAGACACAAACTCTGCTTTCAGTAACCTTATATTCCTATGGAAGTAGACGTCTCTGCATTTTGTAATCATGCCTGTGCTATTATTCTTCCTGGTACATGTAACATGATTGTGTATATTGTAGCTTCATTTTCGTGATTATAATTGTAATATATGGTCTAAACTGCGATTTATAAGAAGGCTGAATAAAGTTATCACTTCTAAATGACAAATATACTATCTCTATCTCTATCTCATTCTCATCCTCAGGAGCAAAGTAATTTTTGCTTAAACAATCTGTAATGTATGTTATTTCACTTCAACTGCTGTACAGGAATATGATGTCGAGGACTCTATTTTGCCTCTTCAGCCATCACTTAATTATGCTGCTCCTGAGCTGGTGAGGAGCACCGGGTCTTCAGCTGTGTGTTCATCTGATATTTTCAGTTTGGGATGCCTTGCCTACCATTTAATCACCCGCAAGTCTTTGTTTGACTGCCACAACAATGTGAAGATGGTACATACAAGTCCTTTATTTTTTTACCTTTTGCAATGAGGTTTTTGTTTGACTGCCACTACAATGTGAAGATGGTAGGTGCAAATCATTTAATTGCCCCCCTATTGCAATTAAGTTGTACTGATTTTAAAGTTATAGATTTTTGTTTTCAAACTTTCTGAATAGAGATTCTCATTAATGGTTGCACGTGTCTTGTCCTTTAAGAGACTTTTTAAATATTTAATTAGAAAGAAGGAAAATTATTAGTTTCATTACTTGACGACACGATTTTAGGCTCTATTATTAATTCATTAGAAGGTAATAAGAAATTTTGGTTTTGTACTTATGCAGTACATGAATACCTTGACTTACTTATCCAGTGATGCATTCTCATCAATCCCATCAGACCTTGTTCATGACCTGCAAAGGATGCTTTCTCTGAATGAGTCATCCAGGCCAACAGCAATGGATTTTACAGGTAAAGATAGCTTGGAGAATCAATGCATTTTCTCCATTGCTTAAATAAAAAGCACACAACATCTTAAAGTAGTTTTTTTTTTTGGTGAATTTCTTGTAAATGAATTTCTAATAGGTGTTCATTTCATTAATTAAAACTTTTGGTGCCATATCTGAACAGGAAGGTATAGGTTTACATTTCACAACAGATGACTCTTGAGTTGGTTACCTTAATGGTGTATCTTGGGAAGTGTTTGAACTTGGAAGTTAGAATATCTGAGTTATCTAGTTAGATTGGTAGTTTCACTTGTCTATGCTAGTACTGCTTGTAGTACATTACTAAATAGGTAAACCTTTTGTAATTTATATCACATCAATATCAATCTATTATCATTCATTCAGAATATTATTGTGAGTCTCCTTTCTTTTTCTCCTAAACATATGAACATGGTATCAAGACCATTGTTTGCCTTTGAATGTGGGTTTGATCCTAACTCAATCATACATATTTGCTTTCGAGATAAGGTTTCCCCACTTATATACACACTTTTAGCCTTATCTCTAGTTGATGTAGGATTTGGGTTTTTCCTAGTACACCCTCTCATGCCCAGACATATTGGTTTGGTGAGTGAATAATATAGTAACTCACCCATTGACAAGGCTAAGATACAACCTGATACCATCCTAAAATTTGGGTCTGTTTTTCATCTCAACCCTACAAAACTGACTTGTGAGGTGTTGGTTGTCTCCCCCACTATATATACGCTACTTTAGCCTTATTTATATTTAACATGAGACTTGTGTTTCTGCCAATAGTTAGTGTCTTAAATTCCCCCATTATTCTCCTGTTTTCACTGTGCTGTAGGTTGTGGCAACTGTTCTCACAGCCTTCCAGCTACTTGTCTGGAAAATCTTTGTAGACTGGGTCTGCTTACTTTTACTGTTAAAGTAAATCTCACTGGTTGAGATCTTAGGGAGCAATTTGTGCTCCGTGCAGTATCCCTACATCACACAGATCCATAATATCTTTAGGAATCTTCTTGACTGGTTGAGGGCCAGAGAATGATGCTGTGAGTGGCTGAGAGATGGAAATAGGGGCGAAGTTAGTTACATAAGTGTGGTGCAGTTATTAGATAATGCAGGCAGAGTAGAAAATCCTTTGGGTGAAAATAAAACATGTTTATTATGGGTGGGGGCAGTAGTTCTTTGTAGGATCCTGGCGGTTGGTTGCTGTAGAAGGGTTTCTCCACTGTAATTTTGTTCTTTACAGAAACAATACCCACTTTTCTCTTCATTTCATTTAATGATTTCTGTGTTATTACTTATACTGCTTCTTGATTGCATCAAACTTTTCCCATCTACTGGATTTGTTGAGAGGGGAAGTATGGGGGAAGGGATCAGCATTGTAGGAAAGGGGTAGGTGAATGTCGCATTAAAAAAATGGATGCTAAGTTTGCCATTCTGGAGAATGAAATAACAAACCTCAAGACAACTTTAGCAACAATGCTGTTGATGGTGGAAGGAAATCAGAAGAAATTGGTGTCAATGCTGGAGAAAGGTTTGGGTCAGAAGCAAAAGACAATGATGAGATGACATCAAAGCATGACGAAGGTGCAAAAGATTAGAAGGCTCCAAGAATTGGACAAGCTTGGAAGGTAATGGCAAGGGGAATCATTGGAGGAATTCCAACAATCAGTGAAGAAGGTGGAGTTGCCAGTGTTTGATGGTGACGATCCCCACTGTTGAGATCTCTAGACTGTAAATATCCTTCCAGGTACAGGACACACACAGAGGTGAATCTAACACAATTATGTATGGAAGGACCGCTATCCGTTTTTTCAATTGGCTGCCTGATTATGAGCCGAGGTTGACATGGGAGCAGCTCCAGTTAGAGCTATTCGGGAGCAGCTATGAGCTGTTAAAAACTTTACATCAACGGGCCAGTATTTATGAAAATATATAGGAGTTTGAGAGGTTGCAGGCTCAGATGACAAGGTTGCATGCAGTGTCCACTGCAATTGTCATAGTAATTTCTTGAAATAATTCTTCAAGTTACTAGAGACTCATCTTAAAATGAGTTTGGCTTCCTAAAACAAATGGGAAACCAGAGGTTGTTAATAGTTGTGTTTAGGTTGAAGACTGTTGAGATGTTTTATTACTGGTCAACTCTTTGGTTCAATGGTTGCATTGGGCTGAATACTGGTATGAGTTTTAACACTAATTTTCATGAGACTATAGCCGTGACACCCTCTGAGCAGCTTATGGAAGGAAGCCACCCATGAGTACAATGTTCTTACCGGGTGAAACATGGTTGCAAGCAGTTTAAAGAGAGCTAATTCGTTGGGTTGAGGATCTTAGGGCACTGAAATATCATCTCCAAAGAGCACTAGGGAGGATAACTATTTGAGAGAGGAGCTTTGAAGTAGGAGAACGGTTTTTTTCTCTCTGAAATTGCATCCCCAAAACAAAAACCAGTGGCTTTTAGAATTAGTGCCAAGATCTGTCTGGAAGGTTCTATGGACATTTTTAGGTGCTGGAACGTTTGGATGCAGTGGCCTATAAGCCTGAACTCCCTTCCACTTCCAGGATACATGCCGTGTTCCATGTATCATTATCAAAGAGGGCTGTTGGGAATTGTCATGTGGAAAGAGTTGCCTGTTAGGCTTGGAGAGAATCTGCTGATGTGCTGTAGCCTGCTGTACTGCCTGCAACCCTCCAAAGTTCAACCTTGACGACAAGGCTGAAGCTGAAGAAAGTGGCAGTGATAGGGCACAAAATAATTTAGAGAAGAATTTGGAAATCCAGAGAGAGGTCTTGGACATTCATGATGCACATGTCAAGTGGGACTAAAAGACTTGGGAGGTGTACACTAGGTGGAATAGAGGGTGATGTTGTGATGGTTGTGTTGGAAGAGAGAGGGGAGTAGGGAGGAAATTAGTTATTATGCGAGTGTGGTGCGGTTACTAGAGAATGTGATTGGAGTAATAAAACGTCTGTGTGAAAATTAAGTATATTTGGTATGGGTTGGAGCTAGTAGCTTTCTATAGGAGCCTTGTTCTTTGGCAGTATCTCTACATAGGAACCTGGCTTTCTATACTGTAATTTCTTAGTTCACTGAAATAAATACTCACCCTCTCTTAAGTTGTTTGGTGATTATTGTGTTATTGCTAATACTGTTTATGGTGTGCATCGATTACAAGTGTAATTCTACAGGATCAAGTATGCAAAATCATTTGGTTGTCATTGAATATTGCAATTAATATAGTCTCTGCTGGCTGTTGGAGCCTTTAGATAATCAGCTGAACATGCTTGCTGTATTTCTTGGCTCCATTATCATCTCTGTCATCACGATAATATATGCTTCTCACTTTTGCAGGATCACCATTTTTTCGGCATGACACCAGGTTGCGTGCCCTACGGTTCCTTGACCACATGCTTGTAAGAAATTTTAGCTGTCTGCTAGTATTACAAAATAGGTGACGTGCAAATTTTAGAGTTGAATTTCTTGATTACGTGTCTTCTTTTCCTTTAGGAAAGAGATAACATGCAGAAGACAGAATTCTTAAAAGCATTGTCAGATATGTGGAAAGATTTTGATTCCCGCGTCTTGCGATACAAGGTATGCTATATGCTGTTTTGCTGAAATTTGTGTTTTGTTTCTGCTAGTCAATTTTATGTAGCTCTGTCCCATCATACACAATTCGTGTACTCTTGCTAGCATTCTCAATTCAGTATAATCTTTTTCTGTCGATTACTTAGTCCTGTGCCCTATAACTTTGATAGCCAATATGGACTCTCTATCATGAATTTTGAATTTATGTTGCATGTGTTAAAATCATGTTATTCTGCTTTTCCCGAATATGGTTGCTTTTGAGTTATGATTTTCTAATTGTCATTAATGTAATTTGGACAAATAAATTTTCATACAGGTCCTTCCACCACTTTGTGCAGAGCTTAGGAATGTGGTGATACAGCCAATGATTCTACCAATGGTTCTTACCATTGCAGAGTCTCAGGTACTAATATCCCTCTTACATTTCCTCACTTCCATAGAATATCTAAATTTTTGAGTCTCTGAAGTTAATAATAATTAATATCGCTCTGATCTTTTTTTTTTTTAATTTGGTTTTGATGGATCGCAATGGTGTGGTTCGGTCCCATATTTATCCCCATCCATCCTTGAGAGATGAGGCTTGGCTTTGATTGTTTCTCCTGCCCTACTGGTTGTTAATTTATCAGATATCTCATTACTTTTGTCTGCTTGCTTTATTTGGAAGCAGACATTCTGTTTTTTGCTTTTTCTTGATCTATGGTTTAGGAAATTTAACAATCCAGCCTATGCAATGATGAAATGAGTTAATATTTTGTTGCAACTGTTTATCTCTTTTTTGGATTTTGATAAACAAGAGTAGTGTATCATTAATAAATCAGATATATGCAAGGGATTGATTAATAATTTAAGTTTCTTTCTTAATTTTGTGTATAAGAAATTCATGAAATTGAAGTGCAAAGAATAATATACCTTTTCAGGACAAGAATGATTTTGAGCAATATACACTTCCAGCTCTTGTCCCCGCTTTGAGTACTGCTTCTGGTGACACACTGTTACTGCTTGTGAAGCATGCTGATCTTATAATAAACAAGGTAGTTGAGAGTTTATATAAGTTTCCTTATTTTGTTGATTGAAAAATATTTGTATCTAGTGGCTATGTTTATTCGAACTTATTAGACCATTATTGTTCTCTTAGACTAGTCAAGAGCATTTAGTTTCTCATGTTCTTCCAATGATTGTTCGGGCCTATGATGATAATGATGCTCGTTTGCAAGAAGAGGTCCTGAAAAAGTCTATATCCCTTTCCAAACAACTAGATTCCCAGGTGAGTGCTCTTTTCTAATGGAGTAGACTTGAATTCTTCATCAAATGTTTTCCATTGAATGTTAGTACATTGTAAACTGGGATCACACACTTCTTAACTTCTATTGTTTCAACTTGCGATGTTTGTTTTTGGGGACTGTTAAAACTTTATGATTTGAACAACGAAAAGGAAAAATGGAGAGTAAAGGCTAACAGTTATAACAAATGCACCTTATTGTAACAAGTTACAATAAATTGAATAAACCTTGCCATCTTAATCGTCACCTTATTCTCCATTTCCCCTGTGTTGTCCAGCCCACAATCAGATAAACATTAGCACTTTTTTTAAACTTCAATTCAAATGTTTGCTATCAAAGCAGGAATATCTGTTGTGTTTTTTAATTTTCTTGTTCTGCCTTTCAGCTTGTCAAACAAGTGGTTTTGCCCCGCGTTCATGGATTAGCACTTAAAACAACGGTTGCAGCGGTATGTTAATATTGTTTGAACTTTTACCTTGTAATGTCTCAATTTGACCCTGCCCACGCTCTCACATGCACATATATATGGTGTCTCCTTAGCATCTAACCCTAAATCAGAATAGTTAGATCCTTATTTGATTGTATGATTGTTACTTTATTAAATGGTAGTTATTAGCATGTCAAAGTTTCATATATATTTTTTTTCATGTTCCACATATTTCCTTCATTTAACATATGAACATCCCAGTTTCAATACTGTTGTTTTTGTCATTATCTTACTTCAAATTGCATTATGAAAATTACTCTGTGGGGTCCGTGCATCATTCTTCAAACTCTTGTTGGGCAAGTGTTGTTGGTTTCCAATTCTTTGAACCTTTCTTGCTATTGTATTTTTGAAGCTCAACCTTGATTTTTTGCTTTGGATGGGTTCTGGGATAGGTGATGGGACTGATTTCTGGCACCTTTTTTTTTTTTTTTTTTTTCTGCATAAATGAGTGTGCTATTCTTGGTTGGATTACGTGACTGCGGCATCCTTCCTCTGTTATTGCATTCTGGTTTGTGGGTCTGCTAATCTGTTTTTGGGTATTCAAATTTTGAGCTATGCTGGTCTGTGAGTGATGCTTTTGCGGTACTCCTGTTTCTGCCACATAATCTCAGTTTTTTCTCATTAATGTTGAGAGTTGCTACTACTAACTTCAACTGTTTTAGAAACCTATTTTGTTACAAGGCTTATCTTTGATAGGTTAGAAGCCTTTTGTTTTCTTACAAGGCTTGTCTTTGGTAGTTTAGGACCCTTTGTCTTGGCTTGTTGTGCATAACCTTACAAACTCGTATCTGGTGTGCATTCAGAGTTTGGAGATTCTTTAATGCTAGACGTGATTTTGTTTTACCCAGCTAGATGTGTATGTTATTTTATCATTATTATGGCTTATTTGCTGTGCGTGTATCCTTGAATTTAATTTTATATAATTGGTAGGACTTTCGTGTGATAATCTTGTGTTTTTATTTTCTACCTCCAATCGGAGGTAAGATCTGAGTTTGACATTGTGTAAATATGCTGGTCTTTTCTCCTTATATGCACACATGTCTGTATTTCTCTCTTTTTGTTTGATAGGTTAGAGTCAACGCGTTGTTGTGCCTTGGAGACATGGTTAACCGACTTGATAAACATTCTGTCTTGGACATCTTGCAAACAATTCAACGCTGTACTGCTGTTGACCGTTCCCCTCCAACCCTTATGTGTACCCTGGGGGTTGCAAATTCTATTTTCAAGCAGGTGAATCTTAGTTTTTTTATATTATGGACTGCTATGATCAATGATATTTGGAGTTGTTGCTAAATAGCTTTTGGAGTAATGCTTAAGTTTTGTTTGATTTCTCGTATTCAGTACGGAGTAGAATTTGTAGCTGAGCATGTTCTTCCATTGCTTATGCCCCTCCTGTCTGCTCAACAATTGAACGTCCAACAGTTTGCCAAATATATGCTCTTTGTCAAGGATATGCTCCAGTATTGTTTAATTTTTCACACCCTCTAACTTTTACATTTTCTTTGTCTTCCCCTCTGTTCTTGGTCTCTGACAAATCTGTCTAATATTTTTTTGAATTGTTTGCTTTGTACAGCAAAATAGAAGAGAAGCGAGGAGTGGCTGTGACTGATTCTGGAATGCCAGAGGTAAAACGGCCTCCCGTGGTTAATGGTGTTCAATCCGAAGCCGTGCGGACAAGCAGCAGTTCTGTGCCTGCTTCAACAAGAAGCAGCTCCTCTTGGGATGAAGATTGGGGTCCCAAAACAAAGAAAACTGCCTCTTCTACTGATAATTCTATCGATGCAGCCAGTCCATCTCTGGCAGGCAGCCATGTGGGTCAAGTAACATCTTTACAAAAGCATTTGTCCTCAACTGCTTTATCTGCTCAGCAAACAACCAACTCATGCCCGTCAGTAGATGTAGAATGGCCACCTCGGGCATCTCCTGGTGTTACCCCACAATTTAGTGATACTGAGAAGCAGACAATAGGAGCAGGAACTTCATCCACATCTAATCTTGAAGCTGATGATCCTTTTGCTGATTGGCCTCCACGTCCTAATGGCTCAGTATCAAGTGGATCTGGAATTCCCAACAATGGTACTTCAGGGATGCCCCTGAACATTGGGTTTAATTCGATGACAAATACTTCAAGCAATATTGGTCCCCAAACTAGCATGAGTTGGTCTGTTAGTTCCCAAAGTTCTGCAGATCCCATTAGTTTGAATTCAAGGACTAGTTCCACAGTGGGTAGCCTGAATAGTGGCCTCGGGCATCAGAATTCTCTTGGGTTCCTAAAGCAAAGTCAAGCTTTTCCAGCATCGAATGTTTCATACAATAATGCTCAGTCACCGGCAACAGATCTAGGATCAATATTTTCTTCCAACAAGAATGAACAAATTGCGCCTAGACTTGCACCTCCCCCATCATCTGCAGTGGGTAGAGGACGAGGAAGAGGGAGGGGAGCTGCGTCAACCACTAGGTCCTCTCACACCAAGTCACACGCTGAGCAGCCACCCCTTTTGGATTTGTTAGGGTAACTTGCTTCTATTGCCCATGTATTAGTAGGTTACTGCTGAGATTGTACATTTTGTGCAACATCCCGTGCTTGGAGACTTTTAGTGATGGGAGATTTCAGAAAATCTTGCCAGGCAACATGTTTTAAGGGACGGCTACTCTATGTAAAGGTTTTGTTGTACGTTGCTTAGTCTATAGTGATTTTGCAAAATTTGGATTATTATTTCTTATTTTTTTGTCCTTGTTATGTTATATTTCATTCTTAGGGCTTCGGGCAAAGTGTATTCAGAAAAGTCCTTATTACTGTGACCGGGTTGGAAATAATAAAGTCTGTCATAAAGTTTCTTTTGTACACAAGGATTTGAATTCTGATATGTATGATTTTGACCGTTAGCATGTTAGAAATTGCGTGGCTAGGTTAAGATTTAAGCAAGACGTCCTGGGGGAAGAAATGATGTTGGGACTGAAACGCTAAGAACAAGTTTTGTTTTCTTACTATTGATGTTCATTTGAGCTTTTGGTTGTAACTCTTGACTAGACGTGTAATTTCATTTGTGAAAATGTTTGTAAGAAGCAATTGGAAGGGAACTATGTTGCATCCAATTTTTCAAATTAGACTAAATTGTTGTTTTTAAAGTATTTAAAAGTAGTAATTTGGATTAGTATAAGAAATGAATAAATTAGTGTAACAATTGTGACTCATTATTTAGGATTCACATTTGTTGAATAATTTGAGTTGAGGCAAATGAATAAGTGCAAGTGTTTCGATAGAAAGCTTGAGTGTCTAAAATCAGAGTTAATAACTACTTAATTCAAAATAATTCTGTCCCATGACAATGAGAATATATTTTAGTTACAAAAAATAAAAAGTAATAACAAAATACAAAAGATAATAACGAAATATAAAATTTCTCCTATATTATAATATCTATTAATTAAATCAAAATTAGTTATAAGACAAACTTAGACTTAATTACTAGGATTATAAACTTTAGATTATCCTTTGGATATTTAGTTCATCTTTGAGTATCAAGTCGAATTCTATATGACTGAGACATGATTGAGACGATACACAACCCCTTAACCTTAAGTTGAAGTATCTGAGGTGTAAAGATTGAAAAAGTCCACTAAACCCATTCTGGATACTTTCTTGCCAAACTTTTCCACTTATTTAAACTAGTTCTCTTGGCTTGTCAGTTTTAAATTTGGTGTCATCTCTTTACATACATAGTTTCCACTTTCTCTCACATGATCTTTAGGTAAGTTTCTCTCTTTTTGTTGAATTCAGAGTCCGTCTTTAGCTACTTAATAATTTATGATTTGATTACTTCACCTGTAAAAAAACAAGTTATTGATTATCCTGTCCAATAAAAAACCTCCAGTCATGCTAGGCTTGATTTAAACTGACTTTTTACGCCAACCCCCAGCTAAGTTGGTATGTCGATTTTTAAGTTAGAATGTTGTTTACTCCTAATCGAGTTAGTATGTCACTTTCTTAGTTAGGCTATGACCTACTCCCAACCGAGTTGGAATATCACTTTTTTAGTCGGGCTATAGCCTACTCCCAATCAAGCATGAATGTTGCTTTTTTAGTTCGAATATGACTTGCTCCTAGCCAAGTTGGAATGTCGCTTTTTTAGCCATGGCCTGCTCCTAGTCGAGCTGGAATGTCAATTTTTTTTGGTCAAGCTATGCCTTGCTCCTAGTGGAGTTTGAATGTCACTTTTTAGTCAGGTGGGAACCCGCTCTCAGCTATGTTGGAATTCTCTTTTTCTTTAGACGGGTGAGCACCAACTTCCAACCGAATTGCTATGTCGATTTGTAAGTCAAGCTATGGCTTGATTCTAGCTGAACTAACATGTCGCTTTTTTAGTAGGCTATGGCCTACTTTCGGCCGGAATGGTACATCACTTTTTTAGTCAAGGTATGGCTTGCTTCCTACCGAGTTGGAATGTCACTTTTTTAGTTAGCAATGACTTGCTCCTGGTCGAATTGGAATGTTGCTATTTTAGTTGAGTGAGAACCCGCTCCCAACCGTGATGAAATTATTTTTTTCTTTTTTGGGTGAGCCCTTGCTCCCAATCACGCTGAAATTCTCTCTCTCTCTCTCTCTCTCTCTCTCTCTCTCTCTCTTTTTTGTCGTGTGAGCACCCACTCTGAGCTGTGCTGCAACTCTTTTTCTTTGTCGGGTAAGCACTCGCTCCCGATCGTGCTGGAATTTTCTTTTTCTTTCGTCAAGTTAGTACCCACTCCCGACCGTGCTGGAATTTTCTTTTTCTTTAGTTGGGTAAGCACCCGCTCCCAACTATGCTGAAATTATCTTTTTCTTTAGTCAGGTGAACACCCACTCCTAGTCGCGTTGAAATTCTCTTTTTCTGTAGTCGAGTGAGTACTTACTTCCAGTCGTGTTGAAAATTTAATTGTTATAATCGGATGTCCCTATCCCACAACCTAATTGGAGTTAATTGATTTAAACATGATGAATGAATTTTGAATATAACTATAAAATAAATTTTTA
>Ga0214544_1003353_pt1 | contig 33189 bp, 23 predicted proteins | sample CNSS3metaG_FD_160074 | JGI IMG/M metagenome (GOLD analysis project Ga0214544, IMG submission 160074) | Root nodule microbial communities from cowpea collected in UCLA plant growth center, Los Angeles, California, USA - CNSS3 | ecosystem: Host-associated > Plants > Roots > Nodule | place: USA...
ACGAGTTATAAAAGAGTCTCCACTGTTACTGTGAAAGCTATACAAAACAGAGGCGGTAAGGGTTAAGGGTACTTACGTGAGCAGAACAATGGCCAAGCTAAACGTAAATCTGAAGAACGTTGGAACCCTAGCAGAGCTCTAGTGCGGAAACAGGGAAGGAGGCGACTGCGAATCTGAGAATGCAGAAAGTGTGAGTGTTAGGGCAACTGAAACAGGTTTTTATCCTATGGGCCGGCCTTTAGGCCCAATACTGTAAGGCAGCCCACTAACTTTTAGGGCAGGAATAAAAATGGGTCTTACAAAAACACAGGCGCGGCAACGCCTGTGTGTTCGCTTTTTTATGTAGGTATATGTATAATATTAAGAATAATCAATGACAATTTATGATGGGTATACTACGTAGATTGGTTGAAAAAGAAAGCAGTAAATTACTAATTCGTAAGATTGTGTATCAACTAATATTTAATACATTTGATCAAGATTTGGGGTTAATGAATTATATGTGATGGAGTCCATGGTAGTTATCTATAAATATACAAACTATTTTAGTAGGTGTCTATAAATATACATTCGTTAAAAAACTAAAATATATATTTACTACATACATGATGTAGAAAAAAAATTAGTAAATGAAAGTATCATACATTTACATCCTTAACCATTTCTTTAATTGAGAGGCCAAATAAAGATTGATGTCTAGGACCCGTACACAACTGCTACTTGAGATGCAGTTGGAAGATTATATTGTGGTTGATTCGCAAGGCGCTCTTTAATGAGTTAAGAACATATCTGAATATTTGGTTCTTGAGCAAGTTGTCGAAATACATGCACAAAAGGATTGCACCAGTGTAATATTTGTTGCAATTTATGAACAATAATTTGATGAAGTTGAGGGTTTTTCAACATTCTATTTTGTAATTCATGTTCAGTGTCATAAATGTACAATTGCAAAAACCGGGGTCTGGACCCATCATTTGGATAAAATCCTCTTATCCTATCATAGATTTCACCTTTAGCACGAAAACTATATATACCACGACCATTTGCTAGTTTCATCCATATGAACACCAAGAGAAGTGAATGAAAAGACATGATTGTAACTTCTTATATTTGTCTAAAATGTCTACTTTCATATGTTTGATATGAAAATATTTGAAGCAGCTCATGTGGAGGAGGGACACGTGGATGTAACACTTTTCCACCAGAGCAACACATATCACGTGATTCATGATAAAATAATTGTGCATGACAATGTAGACATGTAGTTGGTGTAGGCAATTCAAATTTGAGCAACAGAACCATATTTGAAAAATTTCTAGTACTATTATGTGTTCGAGGGAATTTATGTAGCATATCTACATTATTGTGATAAATTGGAAGAATAATAAATAATGTAGTATTATAAATTGCAAAAGTATTAAAAGTGCATTATTATAGCACAACATGTATTAATTATGGTAGGAAAAAGATACTAATCAGGTTCAATGGTACCAAAATGAATATTAACTATTGATGGAAATAGTTTACTAACCAAAAAGAATATTAACCAGGTTCAATCAGGATTTCATTCTCCTATATTCTCTCATTTCTAAACAGTTACTGTTCCATTTCCCAGAGTGTCAAGACGGTAATTCAGATAGGTTAGTGGGGGCATTTTCTCTCTGCACAAAAATGGCACCAACAATATAAAGTAGTCGCAAAGAGAAGCCAAGATCTTGGAACCAAACGCAGAAGAGGCATTGGAAAAATTATAGAGAGAGATCCTTTCCTTCTCTCTCGCTTTCCTTTGACGCTTCTGACCCTTTTCCCTTTGTCTGCGTCTTTCTCATCTATTCTCTGACCTAATGGCTATCTCCGACTCTTCTTCTGGCCGCAACTCTCTCATCCCCTCCTTCCTCTACTCCTCTTCCTCCAAGACGCTTCCACTCCACCGTATGCTCCACTCCACCGCCGCCGCAGCCGCCGCCGCACCTTCGGCACCGCCGGCAAACCTCGATGCCGGATCGCGTGGCATCATGATTCCCTCTCCTAGCGAGTCACGCAAGATCGAGCTGTACTCTCCCGCCTTCTACGCCGCCTGTACTGCCGGTGGAATCCTCAGCTGTGGCCTTACTCACATGGCCGTCACTCCTCTTGACCTTGTCAAGTGTAATATGCAGGTCTCTCTGTCTATCTTCCTGTCTCTCTATTTCTCTTTATCTCTATGTATTTTGTTTATCACGATCTGACTTGTTGTTCTTAGATTTAACTGTTTTCGCTCGATTGTGTGTTGTTTTTGCCACTTGTCTTCGTTTTTGTTAGATCTGTGATTTTCTTTGAAGTATTTTCCGGTATAAGGTCGTGATTATTATGTCTTGGTTAATTAGATCTGCTAGGTCTGGCTGTTTGTTTAGTTGAAAAATCGTTAGCCTCGTATGTCGTTTAATTTCTGGTCTATTTCGTCTTTTTTCTACTTTATGATATATGCTATTCATGTATTTCTAGTTTAGTGAGTCTACCATGTATTTTTGGATTTTGTAGCTGTAGTAGCGCTGTATTACGTTGAGGTGCTGAGTATTATTCCGCGTGGGAATCATATTATTCGTTAGGCACATAATTAGGTGAAGAACATTGAAGTTTGGTACATTATGAAGTGCGGAATCTGTTATTAGTGTTGTGACGTTAAGGATCCAGGTCCTCTAGAATAGGTAATCTCGGTGGTTGATAATAAAATTTAGTTGCTGATATTGCTTGCACTTGCACGTGAATAGCATATTATGGATGTGTTAGAATATCAGGAATTAGTTTTCTCATAAACTATTGATGTTTATTGTCTTTGTATTCTTTAGAGGAGACTGGGCCTACAGTCAATAGCTTGTGCATACCAGTGGAATTGAAATTGGAATTGTTTACTTATTTTTACTTGGATTTATGTTTTAACGTTTACTTGTTGATTTCAGATCGACCCTTCTAAGTACAAGAACATCACGTCTGGATTTGGGGTTTTGCTTAAGGAGCAGGGCTTCAGGGGATTTTTCCGTGGTTGGGTGCCTACCTTGCTTGGTTACAGTGCCCAGGGTGCTTGCAAATTCGGATTCTACGAGTTCTTTAAGAAGTATTATTCTGATATTGCTGGCCCAGAGTATGCTAGCAAGTACAAGACCTTGATTTACCTTGCTGGTTCCGCTTCTGCTGAGGTTATTGCTGATGTTGCTCTTTGCCCCTTTGAGGCTGTGAAGGTCCGTGTCCAAACACAGCCTGGCTTTGCTAGGGGTTTGGCAGATGGGCTCCCAAAATTTGTGAGATCTGAAGGAACCTTGGGGTATGCTTACAGATACTGTTAACTCCTATAATTGTTTGGCAGAGGATGCGTTTGAAATCATACTATGTTGGTCTATTATTGGATTTAAGATTAGCATGTGATCTATTGAATGTCTTGTGATTTCAGGCTGTACAAGGGAATAGTGCCTTTGTGGGGACGACAGATTCCATGTAAGTTGGCCCATTATATAATTTGCTTTATAGTTTAGTGCCCCCTAAATTGCTGTTTGTGCATTGTTCAGTATTTCTTGAGATGCTGGACTAGCGGTTTTTGTTGGTACTTCAAGAGTTCATGCCCTATTCTGGGTGGTTGCAAGTTTTTGGTTTTCAACACCAATGTGAATATTGGTGTTGAAGTTACAAATTTTGTGCTGTATTGTTTGACCATTGTTTTATATACATTAAATTGTAACTTTATATAAAAGGTCCAGGTACCTGATAATATGACTTGTATGACATAAAAAGTTCCTTCCTGCAGACACAATGATGAAGTTTGCTTCATTTGAGACCATAGTGGAGCTTATCTATAAGCATGCCATTCCTACACCAAAGAATGAGTGCAGCAAAAACCTGCAACTCGGTGTCAGTTTTGCTGGTGGATATATTGCTGGTGTGCTTTGTGCAATCGTGTCTCATCCTGCTGATAATCTTGTCTCTTTCCTGAACAATGCTAAAGGAGCAACAGTTGGTGATGTGAGTGGCAGACTTGGTGCCATTGTTGTGTAGTTGTCTCTAATTATATCTGTTCATCTGTTCATATCAATTTTCTTTAATGCTATATATCATGTAATGCAGGCGGTGAGTAAGCTTGGTTTGTGGGGTCTCTTCACCCGTGGTCTTCCCCTCCGTATTGTGATGATTGGAACTCTTACTGGTGCCCAATGGGGAATATATGATGCTTTCAAAGTCTTTGTTGGGCTGTAAGTTTACACAATTGCTATTATATGATACGGTTCCACACTTCGTTATATGTTTCGTTATTTATATGATGTGCTAATGAACATTTCCCACCTTCCCAGGCCAACAACTGGTGGTCCTGCTCCTGCTGCTGCTCCAGCTGCAGCTCCTGATTCTGGGCTAGCAAAGGCGTAAAATGTCCAGTGATGAGACACTCAATAGTTTGTTTACGAAAGTTAGAAGGCAGTGAATAGGAACCATAAATAATCAGAGGACTGAAGTTGCTTGGGTGGAACTCAAGCTTCGTTGGATAATATTCTTTTCAAGTTCAGACATTGTTTCCATTTTTATTGTATGAGTATGTCACATTTTTGGGAGGATGGTTTTGCTCGCATCCTTCCCGTTTTCTGAGAACTTTGTAGTTAGGAATGATATAATTTTGCATGTTAGGTTCGCCACATGCCATTGCCAACCGGGAATACACATTTCTTTCTTTTATTGTCCGTGCAATAAGCACAGACGCATATGCAATGCCGAGTTTGAGATCATTTTTATTTGTTGTTTCTTGCCTGGAAATTGTCAAATTGCGATTTATATTAATTCCATACCATACGTTAACTCTTGCAATGATCTCGTTTCCATGCCAGATTCCTAGTTAGCTTCTATCCATTTATTCCTGAAACAGTACTTTGGTAGATTGGTTCTGTTGGCTGTTGCTATATTTGATTGGAATACAGGCACACATGTCATAGTTCTAAGGCTTTCAAGCCTATTTTTTTGGAAAAAACCATGGAAAAGTGATTGGTCAAATTTGTCGCGCCGTGGTTAACACTTGTTTGGTTGGGAAGATGGTTGAACAAAAGAAATACGATGGGGGTGTTTGGTGGTAGAAGAATAGCAAATAAATTATATAATTACAGATTTGATTCCGTAATTTTTTGGTTTAATTTAATTTGGTCTTCATAATTTTGGTTGGTTAAGTTTAGTACGGGTTCAATTTGGTCATTTTTGTTGAGGTAGAGTTAACACATGTTTGTATAAGATATGTGTCAAGTTGTGAAATTTTTATTTATTTTTTTCTAAAAATTTATAATCGACCAATGTGTCATGTTATTGTCGTGCCATGTGGTAGTTTATAGTCATGTGTAAATATTAAAATTATATATCAAATCACTACACTTAAATATTCACATAAGGCAAATCAATCAGAGGCACAAGAACATCAAAACTTGATGGTGGTTGTCCCTAGCCAACCATACATGTGTTTTTCAAGCTACTCACAAGTCAAAATGCCTCTAAGATCAATCAAGATCTTCAAAACACGAGTTGTAGTTGTGTATTAAGAGAGAGAGAGTTTTCCAGAGAAGAATAACAGTTTCGTGCACAAAAAACTTATATTCATACCTCTGCTCGCGAAAACACAACTTATATAGTCTGATTTAAGTGAAAACAATTGATTGAACTTTTCGTACCGTCAGCTGATTTCACTTGATCTTAAGTGAAATCAGTCGATTGAAAAATAATTCAATTGACTGAATGCATTTATACCAGAAACTATATACAACAAGCCTTTTAACCTGTTAAAACCCATTTTAACACATTAAAAGAGACACACTAAGGCACACAAGACATCCAACCTATGTCATATAGCCTACCAACATGATACAACACTAAACCATTACATTTAACATGTTATTTTTAGATTTAACACACTAAAACATGATATTCAAGAGGATCTTCATCAATCTTCATCAAACACCTATGATCTTCATGCACATGGCTTTATCAATTCTTTGCTTCAAGCTTGCTTGTGTCAACAATCTCCCTCTAAATTGATGAAGCCAACATCCTCGAGTTGAGTTGATGAGCTAAGTTCCATGGAGAAATCTGAAAAAGTTTTTGCATACAAGATACCAATATTCCAAACACACAACCAAGCAAGAGAACACAAGCATACATACATATCACATATGCATATGCTCCCCCTATCATTAGTAATATGATTTAACTTCAGATTTTAGATTAAGTTTGTAGTATTATATGATTCCAGCAGATTTGTTTCAGGTTTTCGAATTTTAACACAATTTTACTCATTTTCACTCATTTTTCTTCCCTTTTGGATTCATCAAATGAAAGTAAATGCACAGATCATTTTGGAAAGAGGAAAATTTTCATTAAAACAATAACATAGGGGTGTATCAAGGCAGCTGATACGAATACAAGCACACCATAACAGAAATAGAAATAACAGATACATCATGAAGCTGAAAACTAATATAATCAGTCGATTGAAATGAGAAAATAGCTGATTAAAAAACCGGAACAGACAGACAAACACACAAACCGCATCACGAAAATGCGATGCATGACCTATGAGCCATCCCCTTCATTTATTCCTAGGATTGTCCCTGTTGTAGATATTGGAGAGAAAGTCATTGAACATTATGCAACTGATCATCCAGGTCTTGGAACCTTGTTATGCAATAAGCATGGTGTGCATTTTGTGCCATGTTGAGGTCTTGCAGCTGGTTGAGAACCATTCTCTCAAACTGGGAGTATGCAGTTCCAGTATTTTCAGGAGGGTTATAAAGCATAATTGCCATGGGCTATGGTTCATCTTCCCCTTGGTTTCCTCCACTAGTTCCCGCTTCATGGTCATTTGCTCCAACTTCAATATTTACACCTTGATCTCCTTCAACCAGCCAAGTGTCGCCTATCTTGGTGAATCTCATCTTGTGCATATTCAGTGTAGAAACATGATTTAGAAGTCTAATAGACTCCTCAAGCTCTCCTTCCACATGCACACCAAAATGCTCAATGAACTTGGAGATAAGCACCACATATGGAAGCTTGAAATCCGTTAGCCCTCTTTGCCTTCATCATGTGGTCATGAATTGTGTATGTCCAGTCCACCATCACACCATTTTGAATGTAGTACATCACCACAAGATCACCTTCATTCAAGGTTGCATGATTACTCCCCTTAGGCATGATGATTTTGGTCACCACCATAGCTAGCAACCTTTCCTCCACACGAAGCCTTCCCACATGGAAGTTTCTAGTTTGCTCACCTTGATTTCACACACATTGGTTGAAGTATTGCACTTTGTTGAATTCATCCATTGCACTAGTTTCACCTTTGCGAACTTGCACACCTCTTTGCCTTAGGCCAACCATATCCTTCCATGTTTGCCTATTGATTTCCATCTCCACACCTTTGACACTTGTTATGAGAATGCCATTGCTGGACTTGAGGTTGGCATAAAACACCTTCGCCAAATCCGGATAAACCTTGCCCAAAAGTTCAAGGAATGTCTTCAATTTTTGAGCTTTGAGATGTTGCTCAAGGTTGCCAAAGTTCTCTGCCCTTATCCATGACATGCAAATCAACTTAGGATGAATGATTTGCTTCTTATTGATCTCAATCAAGAAGGTCTGAATTCTGTCTTCATGGCCTTCAAACCATACCTCAAGCCTTCCTTGATTCATGGCATTTGGAGAGGATGGAGTAGGTGGGGTAGAGCTTTCATCATCCGAGGGGGCTGTTCGTGATCTTCTAGACATGGTGAATTGTAAGTTTGGCTCTTACTAGCAAATGAGAATGCCAATGCATGATGCTTATGCAAGTATTTATAGAATCAGCATGTTGACTTTCAGAATCAGTCAATTAAATTGTGTAGATATTCTGTTTTCAATGCAGTACATGAAATCACAAAAATTAAATGTGAGGGAATCAGTATCAGAGATGTAGTGATGTGTTTCCCATGCTGTTTTATGAACAATCGACTCACAAACAGTGCACAACTAATGCATGCTCATTGGAAATTATGCAATTAAAGCACTTTATGGTCAATGCAATCTAAAAATTTGATTTTAGCTGATGTAATAGGTGTTGCATACTACCACTACAGTCCAAAAACAGTCATGTGATGCATATTTTGACTAGGTCAATCAATTAAAATCAATTCAAGCAAATCCATATCAGCATAAGTGATTTTGACACAAAAATACAGAGTTACTCGACTAAAATTGTACCAGAAAACTGATTTTTGGTGTAGTGACATTTTTAAGTGAACTCTATGTGTTAAATTTGCCGTTTTAGCTGACTAAAAATTTTAGATTACACGAAATTCACACTAGACCAATTTAAATGAAATATATGTGCTGTTTTGTGAGAATTAATAGATTAAAACAGTTCCAGAACACAAATTATACAAATTTTGACAGTTTAAGTGAAATCTATGTGTTGAATTTGCCAATTTAGCTGATTGAAAGTCCGACAGTTTTCAAATTATGCAGATTTTTATCATTTTAAATGCAGCACACACATGATCTAATAAGATTAACAAGCCAATTGATTTTTAGTTTTCACAAACATGATTTCAATATCACCTTTTTGAATATGATCTCTTATGAAATGATGTCTGATTTCAATGTGTTTAGTTTTAGAATGCTGAATTGGATTCTTAGTTAGGTTGATTGCACTTGTATTATCACAATAAAGAGGTACCTTCTCTAGCTTTACACCATTATCCATAAGTTGATGCTTCAACCATATGCTTTGAGCACATGCATGTCCAACTGCTATGTACTCAACCTCAAGTGTAGAGAGTGCTACACATGTTTGCTTCTTGCTATTCCATGAGATTAGGCTTGATCCAAGTAGATGGCGTACCACTTGTGCTTTTCCTATCCAATTTGCACCTTGCATAGTCAGAATCTGAAAAATCACTAAGAATAGTGTTAGATTCATTAGGATACCATAGTCCCACATTAGTTGTCCCTTTAAGATACTTAAGGATCCTTTTTGCAGCTTTGAAGTGTGATTCCTTTGGATTGGATTGAAACCTTGCACACAAGCAAACACCAAATTGTATATCCGGCCTACTAGCGATTAGATATAGCAAGGAACCAATTAACCCTCTATATTTGGTTGAATCAACTTGTTGTCCAGCTTTATCTGCATCCATAAGGCAATTTGTAGCAATTGGAGTGGCAGTCTCTTTGCAATCCTCCATTTTGAACTTTTTCAGTAGATCAAAACAGTATTTTGACTGGTTTAAAAATGTCCCATGCTTGAGTTGCTTCACTTGCAGCCCTAGGAAGTAGATTAGCTCACCCATCATAGACATCTCAAATTCTCCCTGCATAGCTGCAACAAACTCTTCACACATGGAGTTATTATTTGATTCAAAGATTATATCATCTACATATACTTGAACAAGTATTACATCACTTGCATGCTTTCTAATGAAAAATGTTTTATCAATAACACCTCTAGCATATTCTTTAGATAAAAGAAAGTTGCTTAACCTTTCATACCACTATCGTGGTGCTTGTTTCAAACCATACAAAGCCTTTTTCAATTTGAAAACATGATTAGGATAGAGGTGATCTTCAAAGCCAGGGGGTTGTGATACATACACTTCTTCATTTAAGAAACCATTCAAGAATGAACTTTTCACATCCATTTGAGAAAGTTTGAAGTTATACATGCATGCATATGCTAACAATAACCACACAGCTTCTAGCCTAGCTACAAGTGCATATGTTTCATCAAAATCAATACCTTCCTCTTGATTATAACCTTTAGCAACTAGCCTAGCCTTATTCCTAACAATGTTACCATTTTCATCCATTTTATTCCTAAACACCCATTTTGTACCAATCACATTCGTTTCATCAATTTTAGGAACAAGAGACCACACATCATTCTTAGTGAATTGATTAAGTTCATCTTGCATAACAACAACCCAATTACTATCACATAATGCATCATTCACATTCTTAGGTTCAATTTGAGAAACAAATGCAACATGTTGAATGAATGCAAGTTTGCGTCTAGTGGATACTCCCTGTTCTATGTCACCAATTATGTTGTCCTTTGATAATTCCTTAGGTTCAATCCACTCCTTGGGTAAGTTACTGTCTGCAACTTTTTCAGTCAACTGAATTTCCTATTCAGCTGACTGATCTCCTGCAGCAGATTCCAGTTTTGTAGCAATTTGCTTTTCCTGCACTGATTCTTCTTCATCTGCAATCTTAGGCACATGATCTTGCAATTTTGGGTTAGTTTCATCAAATACAACATGCATAGACTCTTCAACAGTCATCAATATCTTATTATAGACTCTATATGCATGACTTTATATAACATAGCCTAGAAAAACACCTTCATCCGCTTTTGCATCAGATTTGCCAAGACTTTCTTTAAAAGCATGGAAAGTGTCAGTTTTGGCAGCTAAGAACAAAGTCCATGTGTACCTAGAGAGAAATCATCAACTATGACTAAGCCACCAAGGCTCATGGTTCGAGATGGACCAAATAGATCCATGTGAAGCATCTCTAAAGGTCTTTCAGTTGAAACAACATTTTTAGGTTTAAAAGAGACCTTGGTCGGTTTTCCTTTTTGGCATGCTTCACACACTCTATCCTTTTCAAACTTGAGTTTTGGTAGTCCTTCAATGAACTATTTTCTGTTTAGCCGATTAAAATGCTGCATGTGTATGTGACAAAGTCTCCTATGCCATAACCAAGTGTCATCCTCTTTTGTAAGCAAACAAGGGATGTTAAATGATGCATGATGCAAATAAAGTAGATATATATTGTTGACTCTTTTTCCTATCAAAACAATACTACCATGTGCATCATATATAAAACAATTATTTGGTTCAAACATGACTTTAAAGCCTTTGTCACATAATTGACTTATGTAAGATCCATGAAAATTAATTAATTAAATAAATAAATAATTAATAAATGCGGGTAGTGAAAGCTTTTATGGCATTAAATATTGATTGATATGACGTGAAAAAGTACTAACTTAAATGGTTGGGAGTACTTGATTGTGTGAGAGGACTTAGGTTTAAGTCCTATGTATGCCATTTGTGTGTTATTTAATTATTATTGTTTTTAATAATATGTTTAAGCATGTTTAATGATGAGAGAACTATAGAATTATATTAACCATCACAAAACATGAATTGGTTGAATGGTTGTACATTGATTTGGCAATGGCATAGTTATGGGTTCAAACCTTGGTGAACCCAAATCAAACTTTCTTTTTGCCAAAATTTCCCTTGGCATGAAGGTGAAAGGGCATGGAAACCCTAGATGGCTAAGGAGCAGCCAAGAATGGTTGTAAGACCCATGAAATTTAATTAATTAAATAAATAAATAATTAATAAATGCGGTTAGTGGGAGCCTTTATGACATTTAATTCTGACATGTATGACGTGGAAAAGTACTAGCTTAAGTGGTGGAGAGTATTGGATTGTGTGTGCTATTTAATTTATAATTATTTTTAATAATTATGCTTGATCATGTTGAGTGGTAATATCATTATAAGAGTTATCATGAAATGTGAATTGGTTGAAGGATGGCTCATTGAATTGAACGTTGGAATGGTTATGGGTTCGAACCTTGGTGGAACCAAATTAAACTTTCTTTCTGCCAAAATTTCCTTTGGCGTGAAGATGAAAGGGCAAGGAAGCCCTAGCAACCAAGGGGGTTGGAAAATCATCATAAAAGGGGAGCGGGAACCGTACTTTTATTTTGTGTTGTTAAATGGTATGAAATGTATGAAAAATTGGACGTATATAACTTGCCTATATCATGTAATTTTCGTGTTTCTGGAATTTTCTAGAAACCGCCAAGGGACTCATCCTTTTTTGGGTTATTTTTGGGGTTCCAAAGATGGAACCGCCAGGTGACGCGAGTCAATTTGGCTCAATTTTAGTGTTTTGGGGTTTCTGGGTTTAGTCATGACTTAAGTTGTGTGGTTTCATCCAACTAAAATGTGGCATGCACAAGCTTTGGCAAACTGGAGAAGAATGGATAATACTGGGATTGATGAGATTGCACACGCGATTCATCGAATGGTGGATGCAGTGTAGCCTAATGCAGCACAACCCAGAGCCAGAGTTGTACCTACTCGATCCGTGACTATGGAAGATTTCATGAGGCACACGCCAGCTAAGTTCATTGGCAAGGCCACTCCAGACGAGGCAGATGCATGGCTGAGGAAGTGTGAGAAGATATGTCGAGCGATTGGGTGCACTAATGCACAGAAGTTGACCTTCGTCACATTCCTTCTTGTGGCAGACGCTGAGTACTGGTGGGTGGGGATGCAATAGCTAATGTAGACCCGCGAAGAGCAGGTGACTTGGGCTAACTTCAGAGTACGATTCTAGCTGTTTATGGGTTACTTTGGATTCGTGGAAAGGGTGTGAGAACCTTTAACTAATCAAATGAAGGTGATTAATTATGAAATTCACGAGATGATAATGGAAACTTTGAGGTTTTAGCAAACTCTCATCTTAGGGTTTGAAAACTTGAGAATTTATGAGTTAAGAATAGAGTGCGACTCGAATTAGATTGGAACTTGAGTATTATATGATAATTGTCACTCGAATACAAATAAGGGTGCAAATTATGTGATGAATTGGTCAATTTTGGGTGAAAGGGATTTTTAGGGAGTTTTCACAGGTGCTAAATTCTGGAAAATTTCCAGAATTATAAGTACCGCCTGGTGGCACGGGACTTGCCGCCAGGCACCAGCACAATGACGGCGATAATGCTTGGTTGGGATGGCAGGCACTAGGGTGGGTTCTGGTGCAATTTTATTTGGAATTGGAAGAATTGATTTGGGGATGTCCTTGGGTAAAAAAGGATGGAATCTTAATGCATAACTTAAAGTAGGTGCTTAAAACGTAGAATTTGGATGGTATCAATTTATTTAAGAATGCTTATATGAAGTGTAATATAATGTAAATTTTGGTTTGGTAAGCTAATGTTTTGAATGTGAGTGGAATTGGCCAAGATGGATGTGTGGGGTAATTTGGTTAAGATATGGATGGTGTGTCATGAGTCTTAGGCTCCTATGGGTAAATAATAGTGTACCAAAGGTATGAGGTTAATAGTGGTATATGGTAAAGTTGGAAATGTTGAATTAAGCACGGTGATTTATTGGTAAACTTAGGTTGGCCAACTTAAATGGAATTGGTAAGTAAACATGTATAGGTATAAAATGAAGTTATTAATCATATGGAAATATGATGGAACTGTGATATATGAGTCATCACGGGTGCTGGGATTACCTAATTTAGAGACCAAGAGGACTCACAATGATTAGAATAGTGTGGAAAGGGTCTGCAGTGCAATCAAACCAGTAATTGTGCAACTACTGGTGTGGCGCCTGGCGATAGCTAGAAAACAGTGGGGTCCTAGTGCGAGTGGTGCCTGGCGGAAAAGGAGGTCCTGCCAGGCGATAGCTGCAGAATCAGTGGGTTCCTGGAATGCGTGCGCCTGGCGGTGTGGGTTGTCCCGCCAAGCAGTATCTACAGTGTTGATGGATCGGAGGCACTACGCGCCTGGCGGTACGTGTCCCCCATTAGGCAATTTTTGTAAGACCCATGGAATTTAATTAATTAAATAAATACTTAATTAATAAATGCGGGTAGTGGGAACCTTTATGACATTAAATGTTGATAAAGGTGACATGGAAAAGTACCAGCTCAAATGGTTGAGAGTACTTAATTGTATGGAGAGGACTTGGGTTCAAGTCCTATGTATGCTAATTGTGTGTTATTTAATTATGATTTTTTAAAATATGATTGACCATATAATTATCGAATTATATTAGTTAGCAAGAAGCATGAATTGGCTTGGTGGTTTAGCATTGACTTGGCATTGGCATGGTTGTGGGTTCAAACCTTGGAGAATCCAAATTAAACTTTATTTTTGCTAAACTGAGTTTTGGCTTGAATATGAAAAGTTGAGGAAAACCCTAGTTGAATGGCAACCTAGAGGTGGCTGAAAAACAGTCCATAATGTAATAATGAATGACAATAAAAACCCACATTAAACCATTTTCGTTTTTATGCCATTAACCCACATTAAGGCACCATTAAAAGGTAAAATTTAGGTTAGGAGAAAGGTTTTGCAAGGATGCCATTGAGGTGAGAGAACAGAGCACGAAAATTAGAGAGTGGTGAGGATTGAGGGAAGCTTTGGGGATTGAATTGAGAAGAACCAAGGAGGGTCTTTGGTGATCAAGGGAGAACTTTTCAAGTGTCAAAGTTTAGCAAAGGAAACCAGGTTAGGGGAGTTTTAATCGTTAGTTTTAAGTTTAAGAAAGATTGCATGAAATGTATGTTGAATTGAACACACATGCTTTGCTTGTTTCGTAAAATTTTAGGTTTCTGGAAATTTTCCAGAAACCGCCTGGCAGGTCGCTCGTGGCCGCCAGGTGACTCATCCCAGTACAGTGTAACCTGGGTTTCCAAAGAAGAACCGCCTGGCGGTAAATTCCCGACCGCCAGGCAACACATTCTATTTTATTTAGTTTTGTAGACTTCTGTTGAGCTGCCTGGCGGTGATGAACTACCGCCAGGTGATGCGAGTCATTTTGGCTCGATTTTGATATTTTGATGTGTCTAGGTTAATTCTGACTCGGGAAATCTGGGGTTCCTTAGATTATTCATCAATTGAGTGTGTTATATTGCTGAATTACATGAGATTGAGGATTTAAATTAGTGAAATTACTATGAACGCTAGTTTTGGATTGGAAATTGTCAGATTTGATCATATCATGGAATTAATGGAAGTGGTTTGGTTACGAATTAATATCATATGAAGCGGGATTGAGTGGGAGTGTGTGATACATTTGCATTGGAGTAGTATTGAGAGAGAGGAGCAGTGTAGGTGCGGGAATTCTGGGAATCGCTAGAACCGTATGCACCTCCTGGCGGCACAAGGCTTGCCGCCAGGCGCCTTCTCAGTAAATTGGAAAATTTTATGTCTACGAGAGTTGTAGGGGATGCTGGCTTTGGGAAAGGTAGATTCGTGCTACTTTTGGGAGTTGGAAGTAGTAATTGGATGAGAACATTAGGTGATGATATGTAGAAACTAGAGGGTGAATTCCATGATTTGAATGGGAAGAGAGTGTTATTACAAGACAATAGTAGCTGGAGTGTGAGTAGGGAATAAGTGTTGTATAAATTGTTGTGGTATTAGTCATAATAAGGTGCTATAGCAAAATGGATACAATGAGGTTAATTGGGCTGTCAATTTGGAAGAATGGTATAAGAATGTGGTTAGGTGCAATTGTTGAGACACATGCAAATTGATGGAAACTAAGTTACTGATTAGGTAAACTGCAGAACAATGAAGGGTATGAAACTGTAGTGATGTATTGGGTCTTGGAAAAGTTGAACATAAGCAATCAGTTATTGGTAAGCTATAATGACGGATCTTGACCAAGAGTTTTGGAGGGGCTAGAATAATATAATTTTTTGATCATTTGATTGGATCATTAGTATAAAACTTTAAAAAATGACTCTTCTATAAAACAATTGGATCGTTAGATTGGATTATTAATATACTGCTTTAAATACTTTAAAAGATGTGAAGAAATATAATTTAACTTGTTTTCATCTTCACGTGTAGCTTCCCTTTTACTACTCCTACAAAATAAATTATTATTTTATTATTCATCGATATGCTTTTTTTTTTAAATATACTAAAAAATAATTTATCATAATCTAATAAAATATTGAGAGACATAAGTATTAGAAGACAAATATATTATAATGAAGTCACAATTAAAAATCGGTTATAAAAAAATATATAATACATGATTTTTTTTCTTCTATAATCATAAAAAGTAAGTATACAAAAGGCTCATGAGATAAAAAATAATTTTAATAACTATTAAAGTAATGTTTCATCATCAAGTAAGACAAGAGAGAGTTACATTTTTTTTCTTCGAGAAATGAAGGAAATAGATAAGAAATGAGAGCAAACATAATGAGTATGTGTCTAACTTCATTTTTTCTTCAAAAAAGAGCATATCATAGTGAGAGATGAGTACAATTTTGTCAAAATTTTAAAAGCTAATGACAGAAGAAAATAAAAAATATTTTAAAAAATGTTTGATTTAATTACTTTTTTGGTTATTGTTTCCAAAAATGTAAGTTGATCTTTCCGTTCTTTTACTTTGAATTTAGTGCAAATTTGATATTTTTATACGAAAACAGATACTAGAAGACTAATTAAACCTAAATATTTTTTTTTTTATTTTTTATCATTTATTAACATTAAATATTGTATTTTATAAAATAAATAAAGAGGCGCAATTTAATTATCATCAATTTCTAAAATATATTATATATAATTTTAAAATTTTCAAAATTTTTAAAAATTAAAAAAAAATGGATATATAATTTTGGAAAAAATAAAAAATATTTGGGGGGGCCTAGGCCCCTCCCTGCTCCTATGAGGCTCCGCCTCTGGTAAGCTAGATTGGTAATCCAAAAAGGGAATGGAATGATAACCTATAGTCGTAGGTTGTAATAACTGAGCGAGAGTTTGCGAGTAGGGAATGAAGGATAGAAGCAGGTCTGACTAATTTTAAACCAGTACAACGCAGGCACTGGTATGGCGATTGGCGGCGGAGTTAAATCCGCCAGGTGATAACTCTATTCTAGGGGGCTCTGTATGACGCGAGACGCTTGGCGGTGAAGGATGTCCCGCCAGGCGATAGTTGTAGGATTAGTGGTCTATTGGGTGCATGCGCCTGGTGGTGTGGGTTGTCCCGCCAAGCGGTGGCTGTAGTAATTGATGGTTCAGAGGCGCTTGGCTCCTGTCGGTACGCGTCCCCTGCCAGGCGGTCTGGAGGTGAGCAGCGCCTGGCGGTATGTGTCCCCCGCTTGGCGATTTTGCTACTGTAACTAAAGTTGTTGGATTCTGCAGGTGTGACATACAAGGCTTTTAGTGATGCTTCAAAGGTGAAATTGTTGGGTTCCTTGAGTTGAGCTTGGAACGTATCCCTTGAGTTGTGGCTCGGGATAGGGGTTAAGCACGTGACATTCCTTGAGTTGTGGTTTGGAATGACATCCCTCGAGTTGTGGCTCGAAATGGCGGATGGACACGAGGAACTCCTGAGTTGTGGCTCGGGTTTGCGAGTGTTGCCGGTGTGAGTGTGCTAGTTGTGGCCAGTACGAATGGGTCCAGATAGATTGCCCTCCTCAGTAGTTGACTGATGAGTTTGGTAGTCTTGGGACGTTGTGAACTATGTTCGTATTTGGGAACTCCACCTGACATTACGGTGTATGATCCGTAGCAATGGTTTCCCGCACGTGCTCTATCGGTTGTGGCCGATAGGTATGGCAGCAAGTTATCTTGGGGTAATCACTGAAAGATGTAGAACACAAATAACATGGTTATGGCCATGTGATATGGGATCGAATGAGGAAATCCTTTTGAGAGGTTTTATGATCTATATGCATGTATATATATATATATGTTTATTTTGTGAAGCTCATAATATCTGCTTGTGTTTGGCGATGATCGTGTACGTGGTACACGTGAGCAGATGATGTTGATGCAGGTGGTTATGGTGGAGCTTAGCCACAGAGAGGGGATATCTCGGGAGTTTTATGTTTTTATATATTTTCATGTTTTATGATTGTGGAATAACTTGTAAACTATTATGAGACATTTTTGGACTATTCCATTTTTTTATAATTATGGATTTTGGTTTTATTATTTAAAATTAATAAAAGTTTTAAATTTCCCGCACTTAATGGGAAATGAGGCATTATTAAATGCGGTGTAATTATTATTTTATATATTTTATTTACTTAAATCCGTAATATCCGGTCGGGATGTTACAATTTTACGACAACAGTATGGTGTTTTACTCTAGACGTGCAAGTTTTAGTGATGCGTTAAAGGTCGGCTTACTGGTGTTCCTTGAGTTGAGCTCGGAACGTATCCCTTGAGTTGAGCTCGAGATAGGGGTTAAGCACGTGACATTCCTCGAGTTGAGCTCAGAATGGCATCCCTCGACTTGAGCTCGAGATGGCGGATGAACACGAGGAACTCTTGAGTTGAGCTCAGGTTGGCGAGTGTTGCCGGTGTGAGTGTGCTGGTTGTGGCTAGTACGGATGAGTCCATATAGATTGCCCTGCTCAGCGATTAACTAACGAGTTTGGTAGTCTTAGGACGTTATGACCTCTGTTCGTATTTGGGAACTCCATCTGGCATTGCAGTGTATGATCCGTAGCATGGTTTCCCGCACGTGCTCTATCAGTTATGGCCAATAGGTATGATAGTAAGACACCTTGAAGTAATCACTAGAAGATGTAGAACACGAATAACATGGTTGTGGCCATATGATATGGAATCAAATGAGGGAATCCCTCTGGTGTGATTGTATGATATAATATATATATATATATATATATATATATATATATATATATATATATATATATATATATATATATTGCATTAAATATTTTAAGTGGAAAAGTTATACAATATAGTTGATAAGAATCATTGTAGTAGAAGAAAACACGTTTACTTAAAATTATAAAAGTTATTACAAAATATTTACTTTCTTCTAATGAATAATACAATTGTTAAATGAAAAGATGATACTTTCTTCTCACAGGCATTACCCATATATTGACAAAACTTCAGCATTCTTTTACCAGATATTTGTCCAAATAAGTTTACAATAGATATTTAAGTGCTTTTAATATCTATATTTGTTTTTAGATGATTTCTCAAAAAAGGTTATATGTTTTCTTTTCAGTTGCATAGGAGTTATTGTAATTAAATGATGTGGAAAATTTCAACTAAGATTGTTGAATCAAAAGTCTGAGACAGAAGAAAGCAAAGAAATATGATAAGACATTGTACTACATAAAAAGAAAATGGTATAATTACTGATTTGGTATCCCAATTTTTTTGTTAAGTTCAATTTGGTACCTAAGCTTTTGATATGTTCAATTTAGTACCCTAATCTTCTAAAGAGATTCAAGCCATACAGGACACGTGTCAAACCATGAAATTTTTATTTTTATTTAGAAAAAGTTATTGTAACATGTATATATAAATTGTAATTAAGCTTATTTACTAATTTGGTCTCAAATGGAAGAGGACAAAATTGGATCATTTTAAAAGATTGGAGTACTATATTGAACCAAAAATTTAAATTGGGTACTAAATTGAAAACAACTATTACACTGTCACGTGTCATGATTTGTAAGCTGCCACGTGGCACAATGATAAACTGACATGTGACAGTTTTTAAATTTTTTGAAAAAAACATAATTTTTTTTGAAAAAAAAATTAAAAATTTTATGACTTGACACGTGTCCTGTACGGACGGACACGGTGTTAATTCCAACTTAACAAAGATGACTAAATTGAATCTCTTTATAAAATTAGGATACTAAATTAAACAAACCAAAAGTTTGGGTACCAAATTAAACTTAACGAAAAAGCTGGAGTACCAAATGAGTAATTATACCAAAGAAAATTGTTCAAACTTTGCTTAATACAAAAGGGACAAGGAGTGACAAACATTGATTAGCTGAAGAAATGAAGTTTAAATCGGTAAACATGTCCACCTTCTTGCAGTTTCTAACGGAAACACAAACAAAAAGAAACTTTCTCTAACTATTCAAATGAAAGTGTAAAAGAATTTGAGGTCTTCTCGCATGAGGATAAATCTCTTATCATATCAAGTTTTTCCTCATCATTAGCATCAATGTCCGCGCATATTTTCATGGTCCTTAAATACTTTGCATTCTGCATAATAGATCTTGCAAACTGAAACTCATCTATAGTACCCTTGTAATTTTCAAGCCGACATGTTTTGAGGTATAACGAAATGCATTGAGGAACAGGTTGTGAGCATGGCCAAACTTCTCCCTCATGGCTTTCATCAGATGAATAAATATAGTCCTGATAAAACAATCAGAAAATATATTAACACTAATGTTTGAAGATAACGAGAAAATCCATACCTGAAAAGTTTTAAATCATTAAACCTTATAAATGTAAAGAGCGAGAGTTTGAAGCTTTGGACAATGCTTGAGTATTTCCAAGACCTCAAGCGGCCATTCCACAGTATACTCCAAAGTGTTCAATTCAAGTTGAACTAAATTGTGAAAGCAAAAATTCCGGTTTTCTTGAAATATCTGAAGGACACACAAAATTAATACCCAAACATTAGAAATCCCTTTTTCTCAGAAATGAAAAGTAATAACAAAAAAAACCCACAGGCATTCTTAACAATTACCCAATCTATGAACAAAACTTGAACATTCTTAACAATTTCCGTTGGAACTAACGCATCGATGTTGGCTCTGATCAACTTGGGCAATCTGTTGAACTTACTCTCATGACAGATATATGTATATTTGACTACCAAGTCCTCAAGATTAGGACTCCGAGAAAAAAGCTTTGAAAGATCTATAGCTATAACTTCTGAGTGTAAGTAATTAACATAATTCAAATGCAAAATTTTAAGTGAGGGCAACTCAAAAAGGTGAATACTTTCCACTATCAAAAATGCCAATTTGAGAACTACAAGAGTTTTGCAGCTAAACACCACAGATAGCAACACATTCATCGACACCAGACTAAAGTCCATATGTTGAACTCTACCACTCATTGCAGCCTTGACCCAAGGCACGATATATGTAGGATCATAAGAGTTAAAGAAACAATTGACGCGAAATCTATGGATGGGTTGATCAGTATCACGACAAAGCAAAAAAGAGTCCACCGACTTAAGAAAATGAGTGTCGTCATCAAATTCTTGGTCATAATCAAAGAGGTCTTCATAGTGGAAATCGAAAGAGGGAACTGAACGCCATAGAAGATTCCAGCGTTTGCAGAGAATACTGGTTACAACAACTTGTTTGGTTGGAACAAAAGATAAAATGTATAGAAGGATATCATCGGGAAAATTACTGATCATATCGGCCATGGTTGAGAAAATCAAAAGCCTACGCACTGTTTCAGTTTCTTATAGGACACAACATATCAAATCGTTTGAGAATAATTTATTTTTTGCATTGGAATTGATGTGCATCGGAAACCTAAACCTAAACGTTGGAAAGGGTAAGGAATAACCTAGGTTTGTATTTCCCACAATCTGGGTTGAAATTTAAACAACTTATGTCATTAAACTAAATATGGTTGAGAATTAAATTAATTGATTTTTTATTTTTTTATAAAACATGTTTTTAATTTTAATGAATAGTAAAATATAAACTAAATATATTAAATAATAAAATTATTAAAATGTATTTTTATTGTTTATTTTTTACTTTTTGAGTTATTTACAGTTTTTGTTCCGTTCTAATTCTCTCATGTTTCAAAGAAAAAAAAAAAAGTTAAGCATAAACTTTTTATCCTGTTTTCATTTGTCATCTGTTTTGTTTCATTCTTGATAAAAAAAAATATATTCTGTTATACTTGATTGTAAAATATTACTTTCATGGTACACATTTTTTTTATTTGATGAAACTTTTTGTATAGTGACATATGCATGGATGAGAAAGACAACTCGTGGTTTAGTCCAGTGAAAAAAAAAAGGGTTCTAAATTAGCTTTATTTTGTGTCTATGATAACATTTCACATCAATCTAAAGTGGTTTAATGACTATATTTTGACTTAATTTAGTCTTGAAAATTAAATGTTTTTTTGCAACTGATTTCGTTAGCATCACCCCTAGCGAACCTATAAAATCGCGGAATTATTGTGCATGCCATGAGAAACATAAACATTGGCAAGAGAAAAGGAAAAAACTAGGGTTGTATTACCCCTCGATTGAAACAAACTCATGTAATCTTATAATGCATAGATATAATACTTCTATCATAATACATATATAATACATATATGATATGTCAATATATTTATTTTAAAAATAATAAAATATGATATATGATATATGCATATTATAAAATGTACACAACTTTTGGAAAATATGATAAATATATTATTATTATTATGTGAATCCAAATTAAAATTAAATGTATTGAATGTTTTTAACATAAAAATTTATAAATTATTGTTATCATAAAAGTTTATATATTAGATACTTCATTGATAAGTATCGGTAAACTATCTTAAGATATCAGATACGAATATGTGTTGATTACAATTACATGACACAAATTAAAGTATAGATGCATCATAATTTATTACTTATATGTATTGTTATAATATTATTTTATTTTATTTTAAATTGAAATTGCAATATTGTAAGATATGATGTAAGATTAATAAAAAAATATATATATACAACAATTGAAAATGAGATAAGTTTAATTAAAACCATCCAAAAATAAAAGATGGATTAAAGAACATATTTATTCTCACACACTTGATACAATCGAGTCGAGACTCTTATATTTGTAATATTTTTTTTCAGTCTGAGTTATATAAACTTATTTTTGTTTTGACTTTTTTGGCTAAACATTTTTATAAGATTCGTGTAGTTTTTTTTTTTTGGTTTTTTATGTTTTTAAAATTAAAAAATATATTTTTATTTTTTTTATTTATAGCTTTCTATTTGAAATATGTGATTTTAAATTTTTTGTAATATTTAATGTAATATATTTTTTGTAATGTTTAACATGAATTTTATATAAAAAGAAGTGAAAAGAAAAGTTTGATATTCCGTGTAGTTTTTTTCCTTAGTCATGGTAATAAAACTCTTGGTTGGTCCTTGTTTTTTGTTTGTTTTTAAAATCTTAATTGGTGTTTAGATTTTGATTTAAGTAACGTGATAGTAATAATGTCATTTGTTAGTATCACATTATTAACCTAGTCTCAATTTAGTATACAAACAAACGGTTTCTTAGAAAACTACCATTTTTGAAAAAAAGAATAACATTATGATATGTATAAGGTATATTTGTAGGCATCAAAATATTATAAAATATCTTATAGTTAATATACTATGAAATAATAACTTACTGATAGATCTTATAATATTTTTATGATATTTTGATACAATAAGTGATTATGTAATAAAATATATACATTGATTATACAATATTTTTAAAAAAAATATTCAACTATCTTTTCAGTTATCGAATATGTTTAATATAATTGTTTAACTTTAATTTAGAAATTTTATAAGTACAATATCCTACCATAGATAAGGGATTGAAAATAACAAAGGATTTCATCCGAAAGACTTACGATGATATCAGCCATGATTGAGAATATTGCAGTTTTTTTTTATCAGTAAAAAATAAATATAATTAGAAAAGAGTATTTTTGTATTACTCTAACCGTTTTAAAAAAAATAATAACACCTGAGTATACGTGATACAAAAGTTTGATATCACAGTCCCATTACTACTTAGTATCTTATAGGAATAATTCATCCTAACGAACATACAAAAGACTTTCCAATTCAAAACCAATTGAAACTAACATAATATATATCGGAACGAACTGAAGAAACTTTTATACACTCAAGAATTTGGAATTTATTTAATCTTTCTAATAACCACAAAATATGAAATACATTGTTTTTTGTTTTTTTAGTTGTCGTAAATAAAATATCAGACTTTAAAAGAATCTTTTAAAATAATTTCTATAACAATATTAATTTTATATATCAATATTTACCTTATTTGGTTCGTAATTTTTAAGTACTAAATATTTCTTATAATAACAATTTTCATAGCAAATATGAATATTTTTCTTGATAATTCTCCAACAGATTATGTTTTAAATAAAATAAATAAATAATAATAAACTTTTATATCTCTGATAATAAATTTTTAAAAGTTAACATCATTTATTAATTTTTCCAATTATTATCTTTTGAGTCTTACAATCACAAATCCTAATTGAATTATTTTTTTAAGCATAAAATATAATTACGAAACTAGATACTAGATATAAAAACCAAATTTCATAAACAATTATGGACAAAAGAAATAATATATAACAGACTTTAATTAGGTGAAGAAAAGTGGATTAATTTGATAAAAAAAAATCAACATATTCTAAAAAGAATAAAGGAAAGAGAAACAAAAAGAAAGCAGCAGCTACAACCTTAATATTCAAATGAGAGTGTACAAGCTGAACTCTTCATGCATGAGGATAAATATCTTACAATATTTAGTGTCTCCCTATCAAAATTATCATTATCAGAGCAGATTTTCATGTTCCGTAGATATTTTGCATTCTCCGCAATGAATCTTGCAAATCGTAACTCATCTTTCGAACCTCTGAAATTTTTAAGATGACAGGTTTTAAGGTGTGTTGAAATACATGCAGGAACAGATTTTGGATATGGCCAAATTGATCCTTCATACTTTTGATGTCGAGAACCAATTCTGACCTGATAACAACAATCATAAAACTAGTTTATAATGAAAACACAGTAAAAAAAATAACACAAAAAAATTCAACAGAAAACCTAAATTCCATTGTAGATCGCTGCCTATTAATACTAATGAATGCAAAAGGACAACGACTAAAATTCATACTTGAAAGACTTAAATCATCGAACCTTTTCACAACCAATGGCAAGAGTTTGAAGCTTGGGACAATGGTTGAGCATTTTCAAGACATCATCCCAGTTGATATGAAACGACATATAATCTAATTGAAGTTGAAGTAAATTATGAAAGTCAAAGAGCAGGTCTTTTTGACGTCTCTGCAAGAGATCAAAAAATAGTATCAAAACATCATAAATATCTCTTTATCCCTCGAAAATGCAAAGTGAAAAAAACAAGCAAATGCAGACAGACATTACCAAACTTATGAACAAAACTTCAACATTCTTAACGATTTCCAATGAAACAATATCACCATGGACGTTGGCTCTAACCAGCTTGGGACATCCGTCGAACTTTTCCTCAGGAAAGAGAAACGTGGACTTGGCTTCCAATACTTCAAGGTTAGGACTCACAGAAAGAAGCTGCATAAGATCTACACGTTTGAAGGAGATAACAAAATCCAAATGCAAGATTTTGAGCACCGGCAAATCAACAAAGGAAATATCTTCCACTCCTATGTTGGTCAATTTCAGAACTACAAGAGTTTTGCAGTTAAACACCAGAGACTGCATGCAACAACTCATATCGAGATCAAGGTGTTGAACTCTAGCGCTTTCACTAAGTGCAATCTGTTGGGAATAGTTTAAGTGTGAGTTAAAGTTTCACGTTAAATAAAATAGACAAAGTTAAATACTATATAAAAATAAAAGACCCATAATATCATTGCCTTAAGATTTTGGTGTAAAACTGGTATAAAACTACAATCTGTCAATAACCATGATCATAACTCAAATGACTATAACCAAAACATATGAAAAAGAATGTATAACCCAACAGAACCTGAATCCATCTCTGGATGCTTTCGGTATGAGGAAAGGTAGGATCATAATAACAGTGGGAGACACAACTGAGGCGAAATCTATGGAGGGGTTGATCTCTGTCACGCCTAAGCAAAAAAGAGTCCACTGAGTGAAGGAAATTAGTGTAGGCCTCTTTGCCTTTGTCATGATCAATATTATAATCTGTTGGGAAATCATCGAAATCGAAAGAGGTTACTGAACGCCATAGAAGGTACCAACGTTTAGAGAGAACACTGGTTGCAACAACTTGTTTGGTTGGAAGAAAAGATAAAATGTATAAAAGTATATCATCGGAAAAGTTACTGATCATATCAGCCATGGTTGAGAATATCAAAAGTGTAGACACCTCCTCCTCATTTAGTTACTTATTTATAGGAATAACTCAAGATTGTAAGGATTCACCCTGGTTTCCAACAACTTGTTTGGTTGGTGTAGAAAAGATAAAATGTACAAAAGAATGTAATCTGAAATAATATATTATGAAATAATATATTATGAAATAATAACTTATTGTTAGATTTTATAATATTTTTAAGATATTTTGATACAATAATAAGTTATTATATAATAGAATATATACATCGATTATACAATATTTTTAAAAAATAATATTCAACTCTCTTTAAATTATCAAATATTTAACTTATTATTAGATATAACTTTATTATTTTATTTTGTATTAATTTATGATTTATGATATATGATTTACTATTTAAACTTTTCTACACAAAGTAAAGCTGTTTTTTTCTGTTTTTTTATCCTTTAACAAATAAGATATGTGAGAACAAATCTGCTATTAGTTTTATTAATACGTTCATACTTTTATATTATATTACTTGTTTTAAATATTATACTATATATATTTATTGTAAGATTATACAAAATATACAACAATTGAAAATGAGATAAATATAAATAAAACCATTTATCAAAAAAAAAATGGATTAATATTTTTTTTCTGTTTCGGTCCTTAATATAAAGTTATTTTTTTTGTTGATATTTTTAGCTAAACATTTTTATAAGATTCGTGTAGTTTTTTTTTGTTTGTTTTGTTTTCAAAATTTAAAAAGAATTATTTTTATTTTTTGTAGTTTTGTATTTGAAATGTATGATTTTAAAGTTCTTGTAATATTTAATGTAATGTTTAACATGAATTTTATATAAAAAGAAAGGAAAAGAAAAGTTATATATATTCTTGCAGTTTCTTTTTCTTGGTCATGGTATGAATATGTAGTTTCGAAATTACAATAATATCTAATAATAAGAACAATTTTACATACAAATTCAAAGATAATATAACAAATTAGCACTCCGTGTAGAATGTAATTTATATCAAATTCAGAGATAAGTTATAATTATATAATTGAGTAAATTACAGTAAAAAATAATTTTGATGAAATAATTAATGGTAACAGAATTTATTAACCTATTTTTGGCAGACCTGAAAAGGTAGAGTTTCCGTGGTGAGATTCGGAATTTGATCGCACGTTATATTTGTCTACCTCAAATTCGGAGACTATTTGATCAAATCCAGTATGGATAATTAATAAATATTATTTTTTTATTTTTTTAAAATTAATATTAAAAAACTAAACTTCTATATCTAACCATTTTTTACTGTTACGAACAAATCCAGTATTTAACTTTTCTATATCCATTTTTACTCTACTCTAGGTGTCAGATACTCTTTACAGAGTGTGTATACCTATTATCAGTTGGTTCCATATGTGCATAATATTTCGCAGTTATCCTCATTAATCCATGTAATGTAAATGATTACATTAAACATCATTACTTAGTGGGTAATACTGTCATGAGTAATTTGTTTTTCTTTTATAATAATTACCTCTCAATTTATATTGAAACACTATATTGAAATGTTATCGTTGAATACTATTGATATTGCAGATTGCAAATGTGGAATTTGAATTCCTAGATCAACACAGAAATATTGAAACTTCGGTGTTTGATGAACAATTTTGGACATAACGTGACGAACTTTCATTAGGGGAAGAAGAGTAGATTAATTTGATAAAGATGTCAACTTTCTTGCGATACTAATGGAAAGACAATCATCTGTTATGGCAACTCTGTGGTTCTTAAGACAGGAAGATCCTCTGTTTATCATAATAGTGCAGGAATGCATTTTAGTCCGTTTGAACTCATTGGACTTAATAATAAATGTAATAAGGTGTGACGATGTATGTGGCTGGCTATGGTTTGGTACATTTTGAATCATAGAAAATAAGTATTCAACTATTACTTCCTCTTACTCCTTATTCTTACTGGTGTCTATGTCCAATCACATGCCTACTCATTCTTTAAATGTCTACTCATCCTTTAAATAAGCAAAACAAGAAATGGTGAATGATGCTCTGAGTTTCATCATTTAACAGACAAGGGTTGATACAAAACAACACCTTTTTCCAGTGTTTTCAAGCTTGCTATTACAGGTTCGTCTTTGAAAGTGGAAAGAAGTATTTTATGCCATCTTTTGAAGGAAAAGAATATACTCACATTTAGAACACAAATGCCAATAATCATGTTCTTAAGGTTTTAGTCCCGAAGGTTGATACTGTGGAAGCTTTGATGTAAAAGTCCATGTTATTCAGTCGGGAAGTTCTTTCTGGTTGGGTTTGTGGTTGTTAATTTTTTTGTTAAGTGTGAACCTTTATCCTTTGTTCTGTCTATTGACGTATTTACTAACATGTTCTTTTTTTTTTTCTTTTCTTTTTGTATAAGGGTTGGGGCAATCCTATTGCCCCTTGATACCTCAACTACAAGCAATGATGTTGTTAAAACCAACCTTTTTGAAAGGTTTTGCCGGTTAGTTGGTTAATTTTTACTTGGATAACAATTGCCTATCATTTGCCAAGGTTATAACTATGCCTCTGAACTGGTAATGTTTTATGGGCTAGTAGAAAAAGTTTATCTTTTGTTGCAATAGCTTATGTTTGTTTTGGTGACTATCCTATTTTGTATGACCATGTTGTCACACTTTTCTATCTCTCTCAACTAGTTGTGTATTTTTTGTAAAAGGGTTAGAGCACCCCTTAAGTGCTCCTCTATAATTTATTTATTCTTTATTGATTAAAAAAAATATTATTGCTGATAAAAAAAACCTAATGGAAAGACAAACAAAAAGAAGCAAGTTGTTACAGCTCTAACCTTAACTATTCAAATTTATCATACCACGTTTTTTCTCATGATTGTAGGTGCAGATTTTTATTTTTACGGTTTGTGAGTGTCTGATAAAATGCAAATAAGAGAAAACTTGCAAAAATAATCTCTTAATTGAGATTATCTTAACTAAATTATTTTATTGAGGTGAAATATCTTTTAAAATAAAGAGAACATAATAGAAACTCAAAAAAATCCAGAAAGAACTTATTAAAAATATTAAAAATATTTGTATCACTCAATGAATATATGAAGATTATGAGGGCTAATTAGATGCTAGAATAGCAACAAATTCCAGCAAGTGTACTTTTTGCCAAGATGGTAACGGGAAGACTTCTTTTTTCTTTTCTTGCTCTCGTCATGGGGAGGATACTACCAGCCATGTTGATAATTTTTTTTAGAAAATTATAATTTAAAAAAAAAACATGAATGAAAATATTTATTCATTCTATTTTTGAAAACAAAAAACATGAATGAAAATCTTTATTAATTGTATTAATAATGGATTTATTTGAGATGTAGTGATAAGTGGTCCTTTTAAACAATGTCACATTAATCATGATTATCAATTTTCAGACATGAAACAAAAGTCTGAGACAGAAGAAAGCAGAGAAATATGATAAGATAGTGTACTACACGGAAAGACAATTCTTCAAACTTTGCTTGATGGAAGAGTGCTGCATGAACAATTCAGGACAAGAGGGATAATGTGTGCCAACATTCTTACAATACTAAAAGAAAGACAAACAAAAAAGAAACCTTAACTATTCCAATGAAAGCTTGCAAGTATCTGAACTCTTCACGCATGAGGATAAATCTCTTATCATATCAAGTTTTTCCTCAGGAGTAGAATCTCTGTTCACGCGTATTTTCATAGTCCTTAAATACTCTGCATTCTGCATAATAGATCTTGCAAACTGAAACTCATCTATACAACCCTTGTAATTTACAAGCCGACAGGTTTTGAGGTATAACGAAATGCATTGAGGAACAGGTTGCGGGTATGGCCAAACTTCTCCCTCATGGCTTTCATCAGATGAATAAATATGGTCCTGATAACAACAATCAGAAAATATATTAACACTAACGTTTGAAGGTAACGAGAAAATCCATACCTGAAAAGTTTTAAATCGTTAAACCTTGTTATAAATGTAAAGAGCGAGAGTTTGAAGCTTTGGACAATGCTTTAGTATTTCCAAGACCTCAAGAGGCCATTCCTCAGTATGCTGCAAAGTCTTCAATTCAAGTTGAACTAAATTGTGAAAGCAAGAATCCAGGTCTCCTTGAAATATCTGAAGGACACACAAAATTAATACCCAAACATTAGAAATCCCCTTTTTTTTTCTCAGAAATGGAAAGTAATAAGAAAAAAAACCCACAGGCATTACCCAATCTATGAACAAAACTTCAACATTCTTAACAATTTCCATTGGAACAAACTCTGCTTGGATGTTGGCTCTGACCAACTTGGGCAATCTGTTGAACTTACTTTCATGACAGATATATGTATTTTCGGCTTCCAAGTCCTCAAGATTAGGACTCCCAGCAAAAAGCTGTGAAAGATGTATACCTTCTGAGGAATAAACATGATACAAATGCAAGATTTTAAGTAAGGGCAATTCAAAAAAGTGAATATCTTCCACTTTCAAAAATTCCAATTTGAGCACTACAAGAGTTTTGCAGCTAAACACCACAGATGGCAAGACATTCCACAGAAGCTTAAAGTGGAGATGTTCAACTCTACCACTTATTGCAGCCCTAACCCATTTATCGGTACTTGCAGGATCATACAAGCGAGCATCACAATTGAGGGAAAATCTACGGAGGGGTTGGTCCAAATCACGCAAATGCATAAATGAGTACACTGAGTGAAGAAAGTGATTGTAGCTCTCTTCTTCTTTGTGCCAATGATAATCATCACTGTATACAAAATCGAAAGAGGGAACTGAACGCCATAGAAGATTCCAGCGTTTGCAGAGAATAGTGGTTGCAACAACTTGTTTGGTTGGAAGAAAAGATAAAATGTATAGAAGGATTTCATCTGGAATACTACTAATGATATCAGCCATGGTTGAGAATATCAAAAGTATCCACGACTGCTTCAGTTTTATATAGGAATAACTCATCGCCCATTTATCAAATCTTTTGAGAATACTTTATTTTTGCATTGGAATTGATCGTAAACGTGGGGTAAAAGGAAAAGGTTAGGTTATATTTCCCATATTTTTGCATGGGAAATGATGTGCATGCAATTTTTAGTAACACTAATTTGTACCACTAACTCATATTAGTTGTATAACATTAATTGCGTAGTTGATAATTATCTTTTATTTTTAAAAATGAGTTATTTTATTGTATATTAAATATTGTATTGGATTTTCATAAATTAATTTTATTTAACGAATGAGATAGGTAATTTATTTGAGTGTGTAAAAGTTAGTATTTTTAATAGTAATGTATGAGTATCATTATTAGTATCGTAAAAACTCAATTTTGTTTAGATAATTAAAATATTAAAAAAAATGAAAGGAAATTGATTTAAAAAATAATAAGATACTTGTTTGGATTTTGAAAAATAACGAAATCGAAAGAGAGAACTGATTTTTTTTTTTACAAGTGCAATTTACTTATCTAATTCCAAAAGTGGTGCAAGTTTTAAAAAAATTTCACCAAGGAAAAGTCATGCCAAAATGATACGACTTTACTATGAAGAAGTTGTGTCAAAATAGGAAGACTTTTGTTAATCAGACTTTAAGTCGTGTCAAAATAGTAAGACTTTTCTATAAAAGTAAAGTTGTGTCGTTATCATACGACTTTCATTAAATGCTTAAACAAAGTCGTGTCATATTGACACAACTTCAGTCTTGTAATTTTAATGAAGAAGTCGACTGAAGACGACTCGACTTTTGTAAGTTTCTTTTTAAATTATTTTTTTCACTTTTAAAATTTTCATGAAGAAGTCATTAGAAGACAAAACGATTTTAGTGTCACCATATTAGTAAATGGTAAAAATGATTTTGTTTTTATTTAGTTAAATAATAAAAATGAAATAATAAGGCATAGTCACAAAATTTGAAATATAATTAGTGAAATTTTTTTATTAAGATTTGTTCATCACAAAATGACGTAAAAGTTATCTATGAGACCCTATGCCACAAGGAGGCATTCTTCTTTGTCATCTAAGTCTAATTTGAGGTAGCTGAGGTGGATCGTCATCATCATTATCTTCATGTTATTGTGTTTGGTTGACATCTTCCGACATTTGTGACTTTTCATTGCATCAACTTTGTCTACTTTAATTTGAATATTGTCATCCACTAATTATTAAGATGTTTGATTTCATGTACTTTTTAATAAGGAAATCTTCTTCTTCTTTTTTTCATGTGCATATTTACTTTATTCTCCTATTAATTACTCAACTAATTTTTTAATTTTTTTTTTTAAAAATTAATAGTAACAATTAAGAACATGAAAAAAAAAATTATTGAAGTCGTGTCGTCTTCAGACGACTTCTAAATTAAAAGTACATGAGTGAAGTCGTTAATATGTCATAACTTTGCTTACTTTTATAGGAAACTTTTATCATTTTGACAGACTTCAAGTTTGATTAGAATAAGTCTTATTATTTTCACATGACTTTTGTAAGGCCCAGTTTTCAGTCCTGAAGTTTTAAGGGCTGCCTTTAAGCTATTGGGCCTAAGGGCTGGCCCAAAGGATAAAACCACCCAAAAGTCTGCCCTAATTCATTCATTCTACACTTTCAGAATTTGCTCCCTTGGTGCTTCCAGCCGCAGCCATCACTCCATTAGGGTTTCGACGTTTAACCAGATTCAAGCCTAGCTCAACCTCATTCTACTCACGTAAGTATTCCCTAACGCATAGCTTCCAATCTCTGGTCTTATTTTGTGGCCAATGTTAATGTTCCCATAACAAACCCACTGCTATTCTTTTTCCAGCTCCATAATCCCCTCCTACAGCTGTGGTATTCCTCTATTCGACATCAAGGTCTTGTGCTAGATTATTCCCAGGTAAGGGAAGCTAGAACCTACTCACGTATTTCATTTTTCCTACTGTTTTTGCTGTTGTGCTAAGATTCTAGGGTTGATATGAGGTTCTGAATGCTTGAAATGTTTTAGTGTGTTGGTTTGGATTGGTATGAATGGTTGTCGCAGGAAAACAGTGGCGAGATCGGATAATCTCGCCCAAGCGAGCCTGTCTCGCCTAGGCGACTCGCTTAGACCTTTTTACGCGAGGGTCGCTCAGGCGACCAGCTCAGTTTTGAGCGAGCGTGCGTCTCGCTCAGGCGAGAGGAGTCTCGCCTAAACGAGAATGTACAGAGGTCACTATTATGTGTGTCGAGCTCTCGCCTGGGCGAAGGGAGCTCGCCTGAGCGAGAGTCCTTCTCGCTTGAGCGAGACCCTCCAGTCTGAGCGAAGAGCTGGGCGATGATGCGTTCTGAGTTGGTTTTCTCTTTGTTCTTGGATGGTTAGCATGTGATTGATTGGGTTATTGTATAATGGCACGATGGGGGTGATTATGCCTGCTTAGGAGAGCGTTATATGTGGTGGATTGTGAGTTTGGCATGATCTTTATATGAATTATACATGAGGGGTTGGGTA
>Ga0214544_1003354_pt1 | contig 33178 bp, 50 predicted proteins | sample CNSS3metaG_FD_160074 | JGI IMG/M metagenome (GOLD analysis project Ga0214544, IMG submission 160074) | Root nodule microbial communities from cowpea collected in UCLA plant growth center, Los Angeles, California, USA - CNSS3 | ecosystem: Host-associated > Plants > Roots > Nodule | place: USA...
ATATAATTTGTATATAAATGTTATATGGATATTCTTATTAAAATACATATTTTTATTAAATATTTTTAATTTAAAATTAGAGTTGGTTTAAAATTAAATATTTTTAACCTCTTAAAATTTTAAATTACTGGTGTTATCGCTTTTTTTCATTTTAATTTTAAACTAACTCTAATTCTAAATTAAAAATATTTAACAAAAATAGGCATTTTAATATATACAAATTAAATTTTGTCTCAATTTGGAGAGGAACATAAATGTTAAATTTAAAAAAGAAATTAGGACCAAATTGAAAACAATTAACGAATATTGGGACCAAATTGAATATAAAAAACTGACTCTGACACGTGGCATGATATTAGCTTGACATGTAGATTTTTTTTAAATTAAAAAAAATTACATTTAAAGAAATTAAAAAATCACAAAGTGACACGTGACATGATATGAGCTTGACACGTATACATTTTTTTAAATAAAAAAATTAAAAAAAAATTAAAAAATCAAAAAAAAATCAAAAAAAATCAAAATGACACGTGGCGGTTACTGTTCACATTCGTTAATTATTTTAACAGTGTTAGCGAAAAGGATCAAATTGAATAAAATTGACAAATATTATGACCATATTGAAAAAAAAAGTAGAACCACATTGAAAAAACCGAACGAAAACTAGGACCAAACTATTATTTAAGCCTAAATAATTTTTTTTTTTAAGTTTTTCCCTAAATGGACCTCTGGACATTAGCTTCCCAAATAGACATTTTTCTTGTTCATTGTCCAATGTGGTGCAATTCAACTCTGAATTTACTAAAATGGTTTAAAAATTTTAAAAATTATCACTTTGTACCAATGTGGCACAATATCAATACGAGAAATTACAACGACTTGAAATTACAACGACTTCATTTTGATTAAGTTGATGTTGTGTTAAATAGACAAGACTTTGGTGTTTTAGCAAAACAGTAGTGGCGGAGCCACGAAGGAGTGGGCGGGGCCACGACCCTCCCCCAATTTTTAAAATTTTTTTTAACTTTTATGTGTTTTAAATTATTTAAATTATATATATTTTTAATTTTTTTAAATTATGTGTACCATTTTAAATTAGATAATAATCCATAAAAAATTAATAAAAATCAAATTAATTATTTTTTTATTTCTTTTATAAAGTACAATATTTAATATTAATAAATAGTACAATATAAAATTGTTAAGATAATTTTTTATTTTTCTTTACATTATTTTTTGTGTTTTTTCACGTGTTGTATTTATTTTTTATTCTTATCTAATTTCTTTTGTCACTGAAAAAGAAAAAAGAAGTTAAACATAAATTCATTATTTTTGTCCTCATCTTTTTCATATCTTCTCTTATTCTTAAAGGAAAAAAAATCACTTGGTAATACAATACTTGTTTAATATTTATTTCTGTTTTTTTTATCTCATTATCCTTTTGTATATTTATTTTTTATGAATATAAAAGAGAAAATAATGTATTATGTGATTTTTTTATAGAGGGTTTTTAATTGTAACTTGATTATCATAATTTTTTGAGTAATTATGTCTCGCAATTTTTGATTAGATTATAAAAAAATTATTTTTTAGTCTTAAACTCGTTTTATAAATAGGTATATTGATAAAAAAATAAAAGAATAAATTTATTTTTTAGAATTAATAAAAAAGAAGTGAATATGAGAACAAGACAATAAGGTTGCTCATCGCATAAGCATAACAATGATGAAATGAAAGCTTGTGATGATTTTTGAATCGATATGTGCATGTTAGCAAAATGGAAAATGAATATTTTGCAGATAATATGATTATTTACATTGAACAAAAAATAGCTAAAAGATATAGTTATGATTCAATTATTTGATAAGTTCAAGAATATGAAAAAACTAATGACAATATTATATAAATTGAGTATATTATTTTAGCTCCCCTAGAAATTTTGGTCAAGATCCGCCGCTATAGCAAAAGTTGTTGCCAAATCACATGACTTTGACTAAGGTTAATAGGTTGTTTTTTATCCAAAGCAAAGTCATGTCATCTTGGATACCAAAAGCCGTCTAGCGGCGTCGAACACCCCCTTTAGGCGACGCCTGCGTTCTGAACCCAATTTTTTGGGTTTGCTATAAACCGCCTGGCCGCTGTGTTTTATCCGTCAGGCGACGCGAACTGGATTGCCCAATTTTTGGTTTCTTGTGCTTGATGTGATGTTTGAGAGGACTGAATGGAATCTGTGTATAATTCTATGATTGGCGAGGTGATTGAATTTCTGGGATTGCATTATTTGATGAATAGTGACTCTAATTTCAGTTTAAGAGTGGTGAGTGATTGGATGAAATTGCATGTAAATTGATTAAATATGCACTTATAATGATGATTGAGCACGAATTGGGGGATGTTGCATCACTAGAATTGCGTTTTGGGAAATTAGGGTTCGTACTGGTGCAGGAAAAAATTGGGATCTGCCCAAATTGTATGCACCGCCCAGCGGTACTTAAAATGTCGCTAGGCGACAGACCAGTGCAGATGTGCAATCTAGTTTTTTTTTTGTTTAGGTGTGTTGGGGGTTTTAATTACACTTAGTAGAGGATAATGATATAAATGGAATAGGGGGCAATGGAAAGGGAAAATGCATGGAAGGTAATTTTATTAAAGTGGATGGACAACGTGTTATTATAGGGTAATAAGAACTGTTGGGATTAATCAATGGCAAGGTATAGTTCTGTTTGGGAATGTCCTTTATGTGAAATTGTAACTTTGGTTGAAAATCAATATGATATGTAGTGTAACATCCCTAAGGAATATTACTTGTAAATAAAAAAAATGGAATCAATAAAATAAATAAAACATAATAATAACTATCAAACCTCATTTATAACCATACTTTCCCAAAAATGCGGGAAAATTAAAACCATGAAATAGTATACTTTGCTAAAATTCGAGGTTAACATTTATTACAACCCATAAAATAACTCAAATATAAACAGTTTGAAAACATGAAATATCCAATTATTAAAAGTCTTCAAAGTCCCTATAATGTCCCACTCTCTCAACTCAAGTATCTCCTGACTGACCTGTCAAATCATCTGCTCCCAAATAACAAGTTATTCGATCATCGCCACACACAAACAGATAAGGTGAGCTATGCATATATACATATATATATATATATATATATATATATATATATATATATATATATATATATATATATAATATGACACCCATCCCAAAGAAAAATAAATCTTGCATAAACATTGCATTATTACAAATTACCCATCCATGGTCTCATAGTCCTTCATGAGTCATATGCATGAATCTATGTCTTGAGACTTTACTGTGCTCCCACGAAACTAACCCTTTCATGGTCTAACTCTGCGAGCCTATCTCACTCATAGTCCTGCCCCGCAAACTCCTCGCTTGTAGCAAACATCCAAGCCTTCCTCGCTCGGACCCTGACACGCACGCAATCACCATATTATGGACTCTTCGCCCAATTGTAGCCAACGGGAACATATTGTTCCTTGCCCATCATGCGTCTGACGCATGTAATCACCATACTATGGACTCCTCGCCCATTAGTAGCCGACGAGAACTTAACCAGTTCCATGCCCATCATGCATCCCTCCACCAAGCACATCCCAGGCCCTTATTGGACTTAGTCCTTCAAGCCCAAACACAAATGTATGTGAACTTAGTCCTTCAAGTTCACGGATCACCACAACAACAAAAGAAATCAAAACAGTGGATTCGCCCGGTGCAGCCCAAACACCGCCAAGCGAAACTGGTTCCAGACCGCCTGGCGACATCGTCCACCGCCAGGCGCCAAGCACCAAACAGGAACTGTGCTGCTCCGTCACCGCCTAGCGGGACACCCCCTGCCGCCAGGCGCCATGTGCGTCCAGTGGCTACTACCTCTATTTTAGGTACCTATCGCCTAACGGCTCGCCCCGCGCCGCCAGGAGCTATACCAGTAACGCAATGCTACTGGTTTTTGGCATTTTTATCAAGTCTTAAGAGACCCTAAACATGCAAGGCATCTTTCACACATCAATCATAGTATTCAAGACATAACACCATAACCAAAACTCAATATGTACAAATAGCTCATGCCTAAATCGATTATTATCAAGCATTAACATGCCTTACTTTATTCACTAATGGAACAAGCCACAAAATTGTCAATATGGTACCCACCATTTGCAACAACACAGTTATACAGTTTACATTACCATATCCAAATTACAACTACACGCCCAAATCATGCCAATTTGGGTTTATCATGCACACATACTCTTCATCAAGTATTACCTTAAACCTGCCACATACACACCATATACTCCAAGCCTTAAAATCATATCGTTTAATATTCATATACTCATGCCACCATGATTAAAATTGTGCTGCACCTATACTTAATAACAAAACTACCACTACAATAACCCATATGTATGAAACACCTAATCCATCCATCTCACATATATAAATCTCATATTTATTACTAAAGAACATACATACTAAATCATTGTCTATCACACACCAAAACACATTTTAATGACAACCCAATTAACTGCCCCATGACCAGATCACAAACCAAGTCCAACTTTCCGTAGCACTAATGGGTCACCTGGCGGCAACCTCAACGCTGCCAGGCGGTGCGTTAAAAATCTGGGTTTTGCCAGATTTCTCCCGCATCCAGTGTGACTCGTAAACCCCACAGTTTCAATGTTCACCTTCAAAGTGGCGTAATTTTGCAGGCACACCACATCCAGGATTCATGATATAATCATGTTATCATCAATTCCACGCAATAATGTACCATTCATAAACGTCATCTATGTTAATCATCTACAATCCCAACATGAACCCTAAATCCCAAATTCATATGCATGTTCATACACTCTTCCACCAATTAAGCAATTACAAATAATCACACAACATACCAATCATACACACATCGCTGGAACACCAAAAACCCGAGAGAACTTGGCAAGCCAGCTCGTATCGCCTAGCGGATAACACCTAGCCGTCAGGCGGTGCATAGAAGAAAACCCAAAAATGGATTCTAAAGCATGAGTCGCCTAGCGGGCCTTCAACACCGCCAGGCAGTTTCTGGAATTTTCCAAAAACGCGATGATATTCAACAAAAATGCATAAATCACCCCTCATTCATCAAGTATAACATGAAATCATATATTAGACATACAACCACAGAATAAAACTCCCCTAACCTGGTTTCTTTACTTAAAGCTTTGAGTATCCCTTGATTGTCCCTTGCTTCACCAATAGCCTTGGCTTCTCTCAATTCAGCCTCAAAGGTCCACTCACTCTCTCAATTCCATTGATTTTCGCACTTCTCTGCTTATCCAACACTAACAAGTGCATAAACCTTTCTTTCCTCCCTCAATTTGCTTTTTAATGGTCTTTTAATGGTGGTTTAAAGTCCTAAAACGAAAATGTCTTATTGATGGTGTTAATTATCATTCAAGCACACTTAATTAGATTGTTTTCCAGCCCCCCTTGGCTGCTAGGTCTGCTAGGGTTTCCCTTAACCCTTCAACTTCAAGCCAAAACTAAAAAAACAAAAATAAAGATTAATTTAGGTTCTCCAAATCTTGAACCCACAACAATGCCAATGCCAAATCAACGCTCAACCATTCATCCAATTGATATTTCATGCTAACACATATAATTCAAGGATTATATCATTCCACAACATGATCGCATATATAAAAATATAATAACAAATAAATAACACCTAATTGGCATACATAGGACTCGAACCCAAGTCCTTTCACACAACCAAAGTACTCTCAACCATTTGAGCTAGTACTTTTCCACGTCATATAAGTTAGAATTTAATGCCCTAAGGCTTCCACTACTCGCATTTTTTAATTAATTAAATTTCGCGGGTCTTACATTCCTCCCACCTTAAAATTTTTCGTCCTCGAAAAAGAGAACTTACCAGGGAATAGGTGAGGATAGGATTTCCTCATGAGATCCTCCATTTCCCAGGTCATCTCCTGAGTAGCCTCGTCCTAGAGCACCTTTACTGTCTTTATTTCCTTACCCCTTAGTTGTTTGACTTGAAAGTCAAGAATGCGAACTGGTTCGACTGGCATTGTCAAGTCCTCCCACACCTGAACATCATCAGCCTCTAGTACGTGGTCTAGACTTGCAACGTATTTTGTCAGTTGGGAAACATGAAATACATTGTGCAAGTTTGCCAAATGAGGTGGCAAAGCAACTTCATATGTTGCCGGTCCAATCCTCCGCGTGATCTGATAGGGTCCTATAAACCCGAGGGTCAACTTCCTCGACTTAAGAACCCTTCCAATGGTCGCCGTCTCTTATCAGCATAGGACTTCTGCTGACTTTGTGTGGCTCGCATCCGATCCTGGATTAGTTTAACTTTTGCAATCGTTTGCTGCAGAAACTCAGGACCAAACACGTAGGCTTCACCATCCTGATACCAACACAATGGAGTTCTGCATCTCCTTCCATATAGTGCCTCATACGGTGCCATTCCAATACTAGCATTATAACTATTATTGTATGTGAATTCTACCAAGGGTAACACATCATTCTAATTTCCTAGACGGTCCAACACACAAGATCTCAACAAATCTTCTAATGATTGGATAGTCCACTTGGATTGACCATTCGTCTGAGGATGATAAGCTGAACTCATTCTCAGCTGAGTACCCAAAGCTGTTTGCAAGGATTGCCAAAACCGTGAAGTGAATCTCAGATCTCAGTCTGACACTATGATTTCTGGCACCCCGTGTAGTCTCACAACTTCCCGTACATATATTTCTGCTAACTTATCCATCGTCCATTTTTGATTTATAGGTAGGAAGTGTGCACACTTAGTCAATCTGTATACTATTACCCAGACTAAATCATGCCCTCTTGTCGGTTTCAGCAAGTGTGTCACAAAATCCATAGAGATATTGTCCCACTTCCACTAAGGTACGTCCAATGGTTGCAATGTACCTCCCAACCTTTGATGTTCAATTTTGTCCTTTTGACATACCAAGCATTGAGCAACAAAGTCTGCTACATCTAAGTTCATCCCATTCCACTAGAATGACTCCTTCAAATCCTTGTACATCTTAGTCATACATGGGTGTATGCTAAGACGACTCTGATGACCTTCTTTCAGAATCTGCCTCCTGAATAAAGGTCCTCCATGCAGGCACACTCTACCTTTAAAGCGTAGAATGTCGTCCGCTCCCATCTGGTAGTCTTTCCCCTTATCTGTACCCAACCATCCTATAAATTGTTACAACTCCATATCATGTCCCTAAGCCACACGTATTTCATTTAAGAACTCATTAGTGACTTTCAACAAGTTGCATTATATGAACCCTTGCCCAAATTGCATTCCCAGATTCATATCTCGGAGTTTCTCAATCAACTCCAACTCTTTTACCATCATGCAAGACATATGCATCTTCTTACGACTTAAAGCGTCGTCTACGACATTTGCCTTGCTTGGGTGATAAAGCAATTCAAAGTCGTAGTCCTTCAAGTACTCCATCCACCTATGCTACCTCATATTTAACTCCTTCTGATCAAACAAGTATTTCAGGCTTTTGTGATCACTAGAAACTTGAAATTGAGACCTATACAGGTAGTGCCTCCAACAATAGCTGCTAGCTCCAAATCGTGAGTCGGGTAATTTTTCTCATGCACCTTCAGCTGACGAGAAGCATATGTTACTGGCCTGCTTTCTTGCATCAATACACACCCCAACCCTTGATATGAAGCATCACAATACACTTCAAACATTTTCTCAGTATTAGGAATTACTAGCACTAGGGCGGTAGTCAAACACCTCTTCATGTCCTCAAAGCATTCCTCACACTTTTCAGTCTAAGAGAATGACTGATATTTTCTTGTAAGTTGTGTCAATGGATTAACCTTCTTTGAGAACCCTTCCACAAATCTTTTGTAATAACCTGCTAAGCCCAAAAAACTCCTCACCTCTGTCATTATCTTAGGCCTTTCCCACTTAAGTACTGTTTCAATCTTAGCCGGGTCCACTGCAATACCCTTGGTTGAGATAACATGTCCAAGAAATTGTACCTCTTCCAGCCAAAATTCACACTTGGACAACTTCCCATACAACTAGTGATCTCTGAGTATCTTCAATACAACCCTCAAGTGATCAACATGCTCTTCTCTCATCTTTGAGTAAATAAGAATGTCATCTATGAAGACAACGACAAACTTATCTAACCAATGTTGATAGATTCTATTCATGTAATCCATGAATAGTGCCGGTGCATTCGTTACTCCAAATGGCATCACTACATATTCATAATGCCCATATCTCGACCTGAACACCGTCTTCTATACATCTTCCGGTTTGACTAAGATTTGATGATATCCAGATCGTAAGTCAATTTTGGAGAATACTCCTGCTCCCTTCAATTGATCTAGTAGATCGTCAATCTTCAGCAGTGGGTACTTATTCTTGATGGTTAATTTGTTCAGCTGCTGGTAATTAATGCAAAGTCTTGAGCTCCCATCCTTCTTCTTCACTAATAACACCAGAGCTTTCCACGGTGACGCACTGGGCTGGATGAACTTCTTCTCTAGCAGATTTTCAATTTGCCTTTTGAGTTCTGCCAATTCTGTAGGTGCCATTCTGTATGGAGTCATGGACACAGGACCCGTACCAAGAATTAAGTTAATGGTGAAGTCAATGTCTCGACTCGGCAGCAATCCTGGTACTTCGTCCAGAAACACATCTGCGTACTCATTGACAACAGAAATATTCTAAATCAACTCTGTTGCACCTTTCTTTTCTGGTTTAGCCATCACCATAAAACACGTGGCCCCTTCTTGCAACGCTTTCACAGCTTCTCGAGTTGAGATCAACTCCAACCCTTCATGTTCTGGGAACACCAAACTAGTCCATCCCTAATATCACATCCAGTCCCTCCAAAGGCAAGCACACCAAGTTCACCTTGAATCTGCAACCTACCACTTCCATTAAACACCCAACGCAGATTGAACTGGTAGCTACCTGACCTAAGGAAGGAGTCGAAACAAGCAACTCACACCCCAAGTCACGTTTCTCTAGACTCAATCTCCCCACACATGCATTAGAGATGAAAGAATGTGTTGCTCCAAAGTTCAACAACACTAATACTGATTGACCTAACAATAAATAAGGCTCGAGAATAAGGTTATCTGATTGAGTAGCCTCTATTGTGGTCAGGGCAAAGACTCTACCAGCCGCTCTAGCTCTTTCTGCTGGTGATGCTGCTGGTTTCTTCACACCAAGACTCTTCTTTTCTGGACAATTATTGGCTAAGTGACCCCGTTTATCGCATATGAAACACTTGCGACGGTCACCTGATCCTCCCATGCCACCTGTTAGCTTAGGGCAATTTCTCTTTAGATGGGGTCCGCCACACTGGTAGCAAGTGGGATCTTGAGAAGTCTGCGATCGACTGTAAGGCTTCTTCATCTGCCTAGCCTCTACGACACTCTTCTGATGTTGACTTATGGGATTTGGCCCTCTTTCTAGAAATTTTGCACTCTTGGCTTGTTCCACCAAGACTGAAAATCTTCTTTCTCTCAGAGGTGTAATCACCTTCTTTAGTTCATGTTTGAGTCCCCGCTCAAACTTAAGGCACCTCCATTCTTCAGTGATTTTTGAGAATAGTACCTTGCCAGATGTTCGAATTTATTAACATATTTTTGCACCGACATATTTCCCAGTTGCAGGGCCAATAACTCAGCCTCCTTGTCCTGCTTAACTGTATCTGGAAAGTATTTCTCTAGAAAGCGAGTCCTGAAGTTGGCCCAAGTCACTAGCTCTTCCCTCGTCTGTATTTGCTGTTGCATGCTTGCCCACCAGTATTTAGCATCATTGTTCAATAGGTATACAACAAATGCCAACTTCTGCTCGTCAGCACAATTCATCACTCCAAATATCTTTTCGCACTTGCGAAGCCAAGCATCAGCTTTGTCGGGAGTGGCCCCACCTGTGAATTCTGCGGGTTTATGTCGCACAAAATCCTCCACCGTCGCCACTCTCACTAGTGCAATTGTCACTCTTGGCAGGGCTGGAATAGGGTTTTGCATCGCATCCACCATCCGATGAATGGCTTCCGCAATCTCATCAGCACCATTCGTATTTCTCCTCCTCCTATGAGCTGTCATTGCCTGGATACGCCACATATTCAACTGTTAAACATCACTTCATCAGTCTAATAAACCACCACCTCCTTAGATTTAAACACACACAACCACATGTACAACATAGCAAGCTCACTCCCCAAAAAGGCCCAAAATATTTTTCAAAAACATTTTCAAAACTTATGCTTTGATAAGGAATATTACTTTTAAATAAAAAAATGGATTCCATAAAATAAATAAAACATAATTATAACTATTGTTCCTGCGGAGAACAAATAAGAGATGTCAGACACAAGTGTTACCTTACCTCAATTCGCAATCTCCTTAGCAGGCTTCCTTCCAGTTGGTCTATGGTATTTGCTGGTGTCTCAACTGGGACCGGTTTGAACCCAAGAGGGGTTACCTGCGGAGAAGGCTTCGACACTCAAGTCAGCTAAGAATTCTTAGAAAGTCAAATCTCGTGATTAAGGGATTAATGAATGCGTACCTTTAATTTGTGGGGTTCATGTGTACACAATCAGCTAGGCTTTTGATTGGGCCGCAGCTGGGCCTGGGCTAAGCCCAGGTCCCACATTTTGGTTATTGAGGGCCCTAGGGTCCTGGTTGGTAGTGTTTTAGGTTTATCAAGTTCTCGTTCAATTTGCTTAAGTTAGCGGCTTAGGCCGCTTACTATTGATTGTTCGACATACATTATTATAGTTTGTGTCTTTAAGGGGCTATGTAGGCGGATCTCATGGTTGTAATCAAGTTAGGATGCCTACGTGTAGTACACCAGTCCCCCAGCTTATGCTGGTGCATCTATAGCGACAAAGGATGATAAGTGTTGGTGTGTTTTGTTGGGTCGGCTAGGTGTAGTACACCAGTCCCCCAGCCTTTAAGTGTGATGAACAATGTTAAGGCTTGGAATCTGAATAGGTTCGTGGGAGGTGAAGGGGTGGCAAGCCGTAGAGGTCTTGTCAGAAGGGTTTGCGCCGTTGAAACGTTTGAAATGATGATTATAAATACAAATGCATGAGAACGGAAGAATTTCACTTTGTTTCATTTGCAAGAATTTTGGGGGAAGCTATGAGATCGTGTCCAATATCTTCGTTATTTCTACCGTCTTCCTAAAAAAGAACAGGTGTGTCTAGTAGTAGTGATAGCTTTTCCTTATTGAGTCCGAGTAGTGAGCGGTCAAAGGAGAGTGTGTAAGATCCGCGGAAATTAATTAATTAAATAAATAATTAATTAATAAATGCGGGTGAGTTGTGCATTTATGACATTAATTTCTGTTATGTGTGACGTTGAAAAGTACTAGCTCAAGTGGTTGAGAGTAGTTTGATTGTGTGAGAGGACTTGGGTTCCAGTCCTATGTATGCCAACTATGTGTATTTTGTTATTAATGTTTTAATAATATGTTGAGCCACACTCAGTATGAGATATTGCTTGAATTGTATGTGTTAGCAAGAAACATGGGTTGGTCTGATGGTTTAGAGTTGATTTAGCTTTGGCATGGTGTAGGGTTCGAACCTTGGTGGACTCAAATTTAACTTTCTTTTTGCTAAAAAGTTAGTGTGGCTTGAATATGAAAGGGGTAGAGACAACCCTAGCAGAAGGGGCAGCCAAAGGGCTGAAAAATAACCAAAATAATAGGCCTTGATTAATAATGAATCTCACACTTAAACCAAATTTCGTTTTTGCCACCAACCACATTAAGGGACTCTTTAAAAGGTAAAATTTGAGAAGGAAAGAGGGTTTTTGGAGGCTGTTTTATGAGAAGCTTAGTAGGAGTGCGAAAATTGAGAGTGAATAGTGAGGTCTGAAGCGATCGAGAGCCATTTGGGAGAGAAGCTAAGAGAGGGCATTGGTGTTCCGGGAAAAGTTCCCAAAATCAAGTTTTAAGCAAAGGATTTTTCAGGTTAGGGGAGCTGAACCTGTAAATTGTATGTTTGGTAAATTGTGCATGATTGTGATGATACTATGCCATGAATTTTCGTGCCCCTTATGTGGCGAATTAGGGGTTTGGGTGTTTGGGTGCTATTTTATTGGGATTTTACCTAATTACATGAATAGGAGGGGTATTCTATATTTGAGGGGCTGCTGTTGTGCAAGTTTGGGATTTTGGGTTTCTAATGTGTATAAAGAATGTTGTTCTGATGGTGCAATGTGATCAAATTGGATTGGTATATTTTGGGAGGGTAATTGGGTTCTGTTGCAATGTGTATGTGCGCGAATTAGTGCCAGAACCTGCAATTCTCGCTCAGGCGAGCTAGGCTCGCCTAGGCGAGACATGCAGGGGCGTGTGTTCTCTATTTTGCTCGTGTATCTCGCCCAGGCGATGTGGTTTGGTCTTGGGAGACAGGTCATCTCGCTTAGGCGAGTATACCTCGCCCAAGCGAGAATTCGTGGGTGTTTTAGGTGGTTGATTGGACATCTCGCGTAGGCGAGATCGAATGTTGTTCTGAGCGGAATGGCGTCTCGCTCAGGCGAGCACCTCTCGCCTAAGCGAGATCTCGAGGGAAGATTGGTGGTTATTGTTGAACTCGTCACCTAGACGAGGTATATTAATTTTGGGCGAGTGGGAGTCTCGCCCAGGCGAGAATGATTTCGCTTAGGTGAGATAGGCTGGACAAGTTACACAATGGAGTTTATTTTAAGGAAGTGAGGGTGATGGGAAACTCCCAAGGCAGGTGTTATTGCTATCTTATTGGGATGAAGTGGAAATTGTAAAGCATGGTCTATAAGGCTCCTAAGAATATCTCGTTAGTGGGCTTGCTGGTGTTCCAAGGGTTGTAGCCGGAACGTATCCTTGAGTTGTGGCTCAGGATAGGGGTTAAGCACGTGGCATTCTATGGGTTGTGGCCCGTAATGACTTTCCTTGAGTTGTGGGCTCGGGATAGCGGATGAACACGAGGGACCTTGAGTTGTGGCTCGGGTTGGCGTGTGTGCCGGTGTGAGTGTGCTGGTTGTGGCTAGTACGGATGGGTCCATATGGATGGCCCTCCTCAGTGGTTGCTGACGAGTTTGGTAGTCCTGGGACGTTACGGACTATGTTCGTATTTGGGAACTCCACCTGGCGTTACGGTGTGTGATCCGTAGCATGGTTTCCGCACGTGCTCTATCGGTTGTGGCCGATAGGTGTGGCAGCAAGGCACCTGGAGATACTCAATAGAAGATAGAGAACACTGCTCGCATGGTTGTGGCCATGAGAAGAACTCGAACGAGGTTTCCTGATGTACTTATTATGCATGGTGGTGGCCATGTGGAGGGAAGGTAACGTGACTTCCATTAGGTGCATCGGGGTACATGGTGGTGGCCATGTGAGGGAATTAGAGCAAGATTCTGTGGGAAAGGAAATGATACTTGATATGGTTGTGGCCATGCATTATAAAGAAAGAATTTGTGTTGTTGTTATGTATTTGTACTGGTTAAACATGTATATGTATATTTGATATATATTTTTGTATGTTTGAACTGTTAGCTCACCCTATCTGCTTGTGTTTGGCAATGATCGTGTACGCGGTACACGTGAGCAGGTGATGATGCAGGTGGAGCTGGTGAGGCTTAGCTGCGGAGAGGGGATGTTGATGGGAATTTTTTTATGCTCATGTTTTTATCACTCTATTTAAATATATGATGTAAAGGCTCATGGCCTACTGGACTAAACTAACTATTTTGTATTTATGGACTCGTTGGGAATTTAATGAACTTTTACATTTCCCGTGTTCTGGGAAACGAGACATTATTATTACCTGAGATTTTAAATAAATGATGCTGATGTATTATTTCTATTTTATTTTATTAAATCCGTAATATCCAGACGGGATGTTACAGAGTGGAGGTAGTCATTCAAATAGTAATGATAGGGAACAAACAGGAGATTTAGGGAGGATTCCGATGGAGACAATAGTCGAAGTTAGGGAAGATCCGCCAGAAGAGTTAGTGGAGAGCAATTGGCCTGTGAAGGCGGGATACGAATGGGTCGCGACAGATGTGCGAACACAATACTCCATATTCCGGTGGTGAGGACTGCTAAAGTCATGGCTAAATTGTACACCTATTTTTGAGAAGGGCGCTCGAAGGAACATTGTGATGCCGGAGAGGGTTAGTGCTATCGAATATGTCTGCCATGACCAAGAGGGGGCTTTAGAGGAGTTCTTTTACATGTATATGTGTCATTTTTCACAGCTGCATATCAGGTTGCCTTTTGATGAGTTTACTATGGGGTTATTGCGGTTCCTGAACGTCGCTCCCACTCAACTGCATCCAAACAGCTGGGGGTATTTGTAGGCGTTTCGGGTGTTATGTATGGCGTTGTATTTGCAACCTTCTCCGAGGGCGTTTCTCTACTTCTTTGATACAAGGCCGAGAAGTCCAACTACATGGTTATCGCTTGTCAGTCGACCTAGAATAAATAGATTGGATGCTTTTACCCAATCTTTCAAACATTTTAAAGATGGGTTCTTTAAAGTGGTGGTGAAGTAAGTTGGACGTTCACATTTTTACACCAACGATGGGAGTACTAAGTTTCCTTTCTATTGGACCGGTAATCCTTGAAAGTATAAGGGAATGGAGAGGGAGGAGTTGTCGGTGGCAGACAAGGAGGTGGTTGACGCAGTGATGCTCTTTAGCGATAAAATGCCCATTAAGGGTTTAGTTAGGGTTTATAATTTGGTTCATCCGATTATTGATATTGAAGGTATATTTTTGTATTTCTGAGTATTGTATTGTGTTTGAGTTGACTAATGGATGTGCGTTCTTGTTTGCAGGTCATATGGCGCAGATGGGAAAAAAGAATCTAACGCTTTTTCAGACATTGTAGAAAGACAAAGCGGCCAGAGCCAAAGCTGTTGGGAACATAGAGGTTCCTAATTTGCAAGAGTCGTTGGTGGATGTACATGTGCACGGTGGGACGAAGAGAAAGGCCGTGTTGCCGGCTAGGCCTGACAAAGGCAAAGACATGAAGAAAGTGTGAGTCGCTCTATTAGGGCCGGGGTCGTCTAGTGGCGCAAAAGGACCGGAGGCTGGCCTGATCGAGCTGCTGAAGATGGTTGTGCAACGAGATATCGAAATCAATGTGCCGGAGACGTTGATCAACTCAATTGATAACATGGAACCTAATCATTTGGTGAGGACTATGGTGGAATTTAGTAGCAAGGTGCTAATACTGGGGTGTCGGGTGGGGTCTTTGTATCAAAGAGAGTTGAAGGAAGGAAATCGGGCAAAACTTGAGGAGTTGCAAGGGTAGGTGGATAAGCACGCCGAGGAGAAAGAAGCTCTGGAAAAGGAAAATGAGGAATGGCAAAAGGAAAGGAAAAGACTAGCAACTTGGAGAGTGCGCTGCCTAAACTCAGAAGAGAAGTTGAAGGGCCGAATTGCAGATCTGGAGGCCGATTATGATGAGTTGAAGGAGTAACATGACGGCTTGGAGGTGGAGCTAGAAGATTTGAAGAGTTGTGTTATCCAAGAGCATATAAACGGATTCCAGAAGGGGTTGCGACAAACGACCTTCTTTTACAAGGATGTTGATGTTGCTGATGTTAGATTTGATGTAAATAAGGATGTGGTTGATGGTATGTTTGTGATGAGGTGGAGTCTAGTCTCGAGGAAGATGCGGGAAAGATGGCGGAGGCGGAGAAAGTAGATGCAAATCCTGATGATGTTGTGGATGCGAAAGATGCCGAATAGGGGGCAGCTCAGGATTGATGTTTAAATACTTTGATTTGATTTTGATTCTAAGTCTGTATTAATCCGTACATTTTCTATTTTTTCGTTAATCTGTACATTATCTACTTTACCGTTAATGTGATGGTTGTTCTTGGTATGTTTGTTGTTGTGTGATGCCGATAGGATGTGTTATAGGAGCGTGTGGAATGATGTTACCGTGAATGTGTTTTGACGTAGGCCGTAATTGGTTATAGTCCGTTTTAAATTGGGAAGTAGTTTAAGGTTTTGGAGTGCGATTGTTGTAACAATTGTAAGTTAAGGGTATTCGACCTATGCCGATTACTTATGATAAGGGTGGGGAACTTCAACGATTTCAAATTAAGTTAAGAGTGTTCGACCTATGCCACTTACTTGTCGTACGAGTGGGGAACTTAAACAATTTTAAATTAAGTTAAGGGTGTTCGACCCAGGTTGCTTACTTGTGGTAAGGGTGGGGAAATTAAACGATTTGAAATTAAGTTAAAGGTGTTCGACCCAGGCCGCTTACTTGTGGTAAGGGTGGGGAACTTAAACGATTTGAAATTAAGTTAAAGGTGTTCGACCCAGGCCGCTTACTTGTGGTAAGGGTGGGGAACTTAAACGATTTGAATTTAAGTTAAGGGTGGTCGACTCAGGCCGCTTACTTGTGGTAAGGGTGGGGAATTTAAACGATTTGAAATTAAGTTAAGGGTGTTCGACCTAGGCCGCTTACTTGTGGTAAGGGTGGGGAACTTAAACGATTTAAAATTAAGTTAAAGGTGTTTGACCCAGGCTGCTTACTTGTGGTAAGGGTGGAGAACTTAAACGATTTGAATTTAAGTTAAAGGTGGTCGACCCAGGCCACTTACTTGTGGTAAGGGTGGGGAACTTAAACGATTTGAAATTAAGTTAAAGGTGTTCGACCCAGGCCACTTACTTGTGGAAAGGGTGCGAAACTTAAACGATTTGAAATTAAGTTAAGGGTGTTCGACCCAGGCCGCTTACTTGTGGTAATGGTGGGGAACTTAATAACAATGTAAAGGATGGAAGAAGAGATGAGCACGTAATCAAGAACCCTTTGCTTTATTCATAATTTTTGGGGTGCCTCGTTAAAAACTCCCTGGCAAAAAGTCTCCTTAGGGAAAAATGCCAGGTGAGGAAAAAGACTACACCCAGGGTTACAAGTATTCGGTACAGTAAGTATTCTAGCTGAAGTAGAATTTGAGATGGGACATGTTCCATGTGTTTGGTATTTCTTCGCCTGTTAGTTGTTCAAGTTTGTAAGCGCCACCCCCGGCATCCTCGCGTATTCGATACGGACCGTCCTAGTTGGCAGAGAATTTGCCATCCTTCTTTCTCGCGCTGCTGGCCATTCTCTAAAGTAGGTCTCCTCTGGCGAATGATCGCAGGCATAAATTTGCGTTATATTTTCTGGTCGCTCTCTATTTAGCTAGTAAGTTGCGTATTTAGGCTTTCTCTCTTAATTCAGATAGGAGGTTGAAGTGGGTGTACATGTTTTGATGGTTTTGATCCGGGTCGTATAGTTCTCGACGCAAAGATGGTTCGCCAATTTCTACCGGTATCATAGCCTCTGCGCCGTATACTAGGCTGAAAGGAGATTTGTTTGTTGCTGACTGGGGGGGTACACCTATAGGCCCACAATACTTCCACTAACTCTTCTGGCCATCGTCCTTTGGCGCTATCCAACCGTTTGCGCAACTAGTATGACTTTGTTGGCTGCTTCGGCCTGCCCATTGGTCTGCGGATGTTCGATAAAGCTGGTTACATGTTTAATGTCGAGGTCGGTGTAGAACTTAGCGAGTTCTTTGTCTATGAATTGCCGACCATTGTCAGTTATGATCGTGTGTGGGACGCCATATCGACATATGATATCTTTCCAGACGAACTGCTGAACTTGTTGGGCTGTAATGGTGGCTAGTGGTTTGGCTTCTATCCACTTGGGGAAGTAGTCGATGGCTACTATGAGGAATTTTACTTGGCCTTTGCCTGGGGAAAAAGGGCCGAGGATGTCCATTCCCCATTTTGCGAAGGGCCATGGGGAGAGTATGGAGTGAAGTTGTTCTTGCTTTTGGTGGATGAGGTTGCCATGCTTTTGGCAAGGTATGCACTTTTTGACAAAGGTGTGACAATCTGCCTCCATGGTTGGCCAAAAGTAACCAGCGCAGAGGATTCTGGTGGTCATGGTTCGTGTGCCGGAATGATATCCGCATATGCCTTCATGTAATTCTTTTACTATGTACTGGACTTGTTCGGCTGTGACACATTTGAGGAGTGGTTGGTCGTATCCCCGCTTGTATAAGTCATCTCCTATCATTGTATACCTGGCGGCTTTAGCTAGCCAACTCTTGTTAGCATCAGGTGGGGGGTTACTGATTCAGAGGTATTGGATGTAGGGAGTTGTCCAATTGTCGGCTTGGTTTTGGGTTAGGTTAAGGCAAGTGTTTGTTGTGGATGGTGCGGATAATGTTTCTTGTAAGAGGGATCTGTGCCGGCTCTTTAGCTTAGTTCTGGCTAGTTTAGATAATAAGTCGACCCTGACATTTTCAGTTTTGGGGATGTGTTGGATGCATACTCGTTCAAAAGCAGATTGAATGACGTTCCGGACTAGGTGATAATATTGCAAGAGGGTAGGGTCTTTGATCTGGAGTTCGTCATTTAGATGGCCCACTGTGAGTTTAAAATCAGTTTTGCACGTAAGTGTTTTGACGCTAACTCGCGGGCAAGGGATAACCCGACAAGGATGGCTTCGTATTCGGCTTGATTGTTGGATGTCCTGAAGGCGAAATGGAGAGATTTTTCAATGAGGATGTCGTTGGGGCCCTCTAGGACAATATCGATACCTGCCCCCTTCGGGTTCGAAGAACCATCAACGTAAAGTGTCCACTGGTCTTCTTCGGGAGTGTGTTGCAGGTCATTGACGAAGTCGAGGAGGTATTGAGCTTTGATGGGGCCGTGGGGTTCATAGCAGATGTTGAACTCGGATAGTTCTACGGCCCAAGACGACATGCGACCGACAAGGTCTGACTTTTAGAGTATCTTTTGGATGGGGTAATCGGTTTTGACGATGATGTTGTGGTTTTGGAAATAGGGGCGTAGGCGTCGCGCTGTGTGTACTAGGGATATGGCCAATTTCTCCACCATTTGGTATCTGGTTTCTAGATCCTGCAAGGTTCGACTGACGAAGTATATAGGGTGCTGAGTGCCATCGACATCCTGAACTAGTGCGGCGCTTACGGTGTGATCTATGGCGGTGATGTAGACAAGGAGGGGTTGATGAGTGTTCGACTTATGGAGGATGGGTGGTGAAGTTAGAGTGTTTTTGAGGTTTTGAAAAACTTGCTCACATTAGTCGTTCCAAGAGAACCTCACAGATTTCTTGAGTAGTTGAATGATGGGCTGGGTTTGCTCGGCTAGTTTGGGTAGGAAGAGGGATATGGCGGTTAGACGGCCGATGAGGTGTTGTACCTCTTTAACAGTGTTGGGACTTCGCATCTCAATGATGGCATTGCATTTTTCAGGGTTAGCTTCTATGCCGCGTTGTGTCAGCATGAAGCAAGGGAATTTACCACGATCGGCACCGAAGACGCAATTTTCGGGGTTGAGGCGGAGGTTGTACTGCCGTAACGCGGAAAACACTATGGATAAGTCTTGAGCGTGTTGGTGATGACTCGGGGATTTGACAACCATGTTGTCGACGTATACTTCGACACATTTGCCTATTATATGGTTGAAAACTTTATCCATCAATCGTTGGTAAGTTGCTCTTGTGTTTTTGAGACCGAACGACATAACTTTATAAAAGTAGTTGGCATCGTCTGTGATAAAAGTGGTCTTGTTCATATCAGTTGTGGCCATTGGGATCTGATTGTATCCGAAATATGCATATAGGAAACTGAGGACCTTGTTGTCGGCGGCACCGTCAACTAGCCGGTCAATATTGGGCAAGGGGTAGGCGTCCCTTGGGCAGGCCTTATTGAGATCTGTGTAATCAACACACATTCACCATTTACCGTTAGCTTTTTTGTCTAGAACCACATTGGAGAGCCAGGTGGTGTAGTGGGCTTCTTCGATGAAACCTGTGTTAAGTAACTTGTCGGCTTCGATCTTGGCTGCTAGTCGACGTTCTTCACCAAGCTTTCGTTTCTTCAGAGAGACATATCTGGCTTCTTTATAAATGGAAAGTTTGTGGACTGCGACTTGAGGGTCAACGTCGGGTAAGTCAGCGGCGGACCAAGCAAAGAGGTCGGTGTTGCTGATGAGGGTATGTGTGAGTATTTCACGCCGTTCGTGTTGAAGACCGGTGGCCATTTTAAGGGTGCGTCCATTAGGGAGTTCCAGGGGTAAAGTTTCATCAACAGGCTCGAGGCGTGCATCGCGACCTACCCTAGGGTGCAAATCATCGCCAGATAAGGCTGTTAGAGCCAAATGGACGTTCAATGTTGTGTGTTTGAAGGATGGGTAGTTGTGTGTTTGAAGGATGGGTAGTTGTGGTCGTAGACTGGTCATGTAACATTGTCGCGTGAGCCATTGGTCGCCGTGGATGGTAAGGATGTCTCCAGATGGGGAGGGAAATTTCATGGCCAGATGAGGTGTAGATACGATTACGCCGAGAATGTTAAGGGATAGGCGACCGAGAAGTACATTGTATGATGTAGGCGCGTCTACGACAAGGAAACGAATAGGGATTGTTTTGGTTTGAGTGCCATCACGAAAGATGGTATGGAGGTCGATGTAGTCGCAAGTGGAGACCTTCTCCCCAGAGAAGCCATATATAGGTTCACCGTAGGGAACCATGGCAGTGGTTGGGAGCTGTAGTTTCTGGTATGTCGTCCAGTAGAGGATGTCGACTGAATTGCCTTGGTCGATAAGAACTTTCTTGACTGCGTAGTTCTCCAATTCAACCGTGATGACCATTGGGTCATCCTGCTGGTGATCAACACCATGGAAGTCATCGTCTATGAAGGTGATGAGAGGCATGCAATGTCTGTGGTAGGAGTGGGTTATGTGGTTGATGGACTGAAGGTCGCGAAGATGTTTCTTTTTAGCTGAGGAGGTGGATCCTCCATTAGCAAAGCCGCCAGAGATGGTGTTAATAGTGTCGCGTAGTGGGGGATCGTCGGGGAAACATCAGTGCGGACAGGTTGGGGGCCACGACTGGTGGGATGGTTAGGACGTCTATCGTGATGGGAATCGTGGGGAGGATGTCGGTGGTCGGAACGTGGAGGGTCGGGGTTGTCGTCTCTACGGATGAAGCAGCGGAAATGGCCAACACGAACCAATTCTTCAATCTTATCCTAGAGTGCGTTGCATTCATCTGTGGTATGGCCATTGTTACGGTGATAGCAGCCGTATTTGGTCATGTCGACGTTGGGAGGATTGAACGGTTTGCGAGGTGGTGAGATGAGGTTGGCTTGAAGAGCTTCATCAAGAAGGCGGGATCTAAGAACACTTGGGGGTGCGTATCTGGTGAAGCGAGGTTGGCGAGGTTCCCTGAGTCTAGGATCAGGTCGTGAAGGTGGTTTAGGGGGCGGTGGCCGCGGAGGGTGTGTAGTCGTTGCATAATTTTGTGTGGAGAGTTTGCATCTCTTCCATAAGGATGTAGTATGCGACGCAGAGCTTCAGTTCATGTATAGAGGCAGGTGGGTGTAGGTAGACGTTGTTGGTGAAGGGGTCGAGTTTGAGAGTGAGTGCCATACACTGAAGTATCATCTCTTGGTTAAGGTGTGGTGTTCGGAGGGCGGCCTTGCTGAAGCGGTCGATGAAGGTTCGCAGCGTCTCGTCTTGTTCTTGTTTGACGCCGAGAAGAGAAATGGTTGTGGTTTGATGTGGGCGGCTGCCAGCAAAGTGAATAGTGAACATGTGGGAGAGGGTGTCGAAGCAGTCGATGGAGTATGGGGGTAGGGTGGTAAACCATTCGAGGGAGGGGCCTTTAAGGGTGGTTAGAAAGGCTTTGCAGAAAACGGCATCGTGAGAAGTGTAGAGGGCGACATGTGTTATGTATACTTTAAGGTGCTTGTCTAGATCGATTTCGCCTGTGTAACGGTCCAATGTGAAAGGTTCCCACTAGGCAGGGAGAGGGGTGTTGGCGATGAAATCAGTAAAAGGGTGACGGTGCCTGGGTTGTTGTGATGGTAGCGGGTGAGGTGGAAAGGGATGGTGGATGAGGGTAGGAAAGGTGGAGGTATAGTTGTGAGGTGGGATGTGGGCAGTGGGGAGGGTGGCAGCGGGGGTACGTGCTGCAGGGTGTCCTGGGAGGGTGGGATGGAAGTGTGTATGATGGGTTAAGATGATGTTAGTCTGTTGAGTGGTGGTGAAGGTGTGCGAGGTAGGATTGTACTCACTTTCTTCCTCATTAGGCTGGAAAGTTGGGGACTTTGTGGCTTCGAATGTTTCCTTGGCTTTTCCCTTTTGGGTGGGGTCAGCCTCAATCTTCCTCCTTAGATGAGAGTTTTCCTATCTGAGTGCCTTCATTTCATCAACACTGAGTTTCTTCAAATCAGCTAGCTCTTGTTGCATTTTGGCTTGGCCTTCCAGGATAGCGGCCAAGTCCGGGGTGGTACCAACAGGTGCTACATGACCTGCTTCAGTTTGCTTGTTAACTCCTGCTCTACTGTAGGTAGACACCATCTTCGAGTAAATGCTGGTTGATCCGTGAAGTATTACTTCGTTCCCCACAGTGGGCACCAATTGTGCCTGTGGAGAACAAATAAGAGATGTCAGACACAAGTGTTACCTTACCTCAATCTGCAATCTCTTCAGTAGGCTTCCTTCCAGTTGGCCTATGAGGGGTTACCTATGGAGAAGGCTCCGACGCTCAAGTCAGCTAAGAATTCTCAGAAAGTCAAATCTCGTGATTAAGGGATTAATGAATGCGTACCTTTAATTCGTAGGGTCCATGCGTATTTATAGATTATTAATTATGTCTGGCCACGTCATGGGCTGGGCTTTTGATTGGGCTGCAGCTGGGCCTGGGCCAAGCCCAGGTCCCACAGTTTGGTTATTGAAGGCCCTAGGATCCTGGTTGGTAGTGTTTTAGGTTTATCAAGTTCTCGTTCAATTTGCTTAAGTTAGCGGCTTAGGCCGCTTACTATTGATTGTTCGACATACATTATTATAGTTTGCGTCCTTAAGGGGCTATGTAGGCGGATCTCATGGTTGTAGTCAGGTTAGGCCGCCTAGGTGTAGTACAACTATCAAACCTCATTTATAACCACACTTTCCCAAAAACGTGGGAAAATTAAAACCATGAAATAGTATACTTTGCTAAAATTCGAGGTTAACATTTACTACAACTCACAAAATAACTCAAATATAAACTGTTTGAAAACATGAAATATCCAATTATTAAAAGTCTTCAAAGTCCCCATAATGTCCCACTCTCTCAACTCAAGTATCTCCTGGCTCAACTGTCAAATCATTTGCTCCCGGATAACTAATTATCTAATCATCGCCACACACAAGTAGATAGGGTGAGCTATGCATATATATATATATATATATATATATATATATATATAAAATATGACACCCATCCCAAAAAAAAATAAATCTTGCATAAAAATTGCATTATTACAAATTATCCATCCCTGATCTCATAGTCTTTCATGAGTCATATGCATGAATCTATGTCTTGAAACTTTACTGTGCTCCCACGAAACTAACCTTTTCGTGGTTCAACTCTATGTAGCAAACATCCAAGCCTTCCCGCTCGGACCCTAGCATGCACGCAATCACCATACTATAGACTCCTTGCCCAATAGTAGCTAACAGGAACATACTGTTCCTTGCCCATCATGCATCTGACGCATGTAATCACCATACTATGGACTCTTCGCCCATTACTAGCCGACGGGAACTTAACCAGTTCCATGCCCATCATGCGTCCCTCCACCAAGCACATCCCATACCCTTATTGGACTTAGTCCTTCAAGCCCAAACACAAATGTATGTGAACTTAATCCTTCAAGTTCATAGATCACCACAACAATAAAAGAAATCACAGCAGCGGATTCGCCCGGCACAGCCCAAACACCACTAGACAAAACTGGTTCTAGACCGCCTGACGGACATCGCCCACCGCCAGGCGCCAAGCTCTAAACAAGAGCTGCGCTGCTCTGTCATCGCTTGACGGGACACCCCCTACTGCCAGGCGCCATGCGCGTCTAGTGGCTACTGCCTCTGTTTTAGGTACCTATCGCCATGCGCCATACCAGTAGCGCAATGCTACTGGTTTTTTGCATTTTCATCAGGTCTTAAGAGACCCTAAATATGCAAGGCATCTTTCACACATCAATCATAGTATTCAAGACATAACACCATAACCAAAACTCAATATGTACAAATAGCTCTTGCCCAAATCTATTATTATCAAGCATTAACATGCCTTACTTTATTCACTAATGGAATAAGTCACAAAATTGTCAATATGGTACCCACCATTTGCAACAACACAATTATACAGTTTACAGTACCCTATCCAAATTACAACTACACGCCCAAATCATGCCAATTCGAGTTTATCATGCACACATACTCTTCATCAAGTATTACCTTAAACCTGCCACATACACACCATATACTCCAAGCCTAAAAATCATATCGTTTAATATTCATATACTCATGCCACCATGATTAAAACTGTGTTGCACCTATACTTAATAACAAAGCTACCGCTGTAGTAACCCATATGTATGAAACACCTAATCCATCCATCTCACATATATAAATCTCATATTTATTACTAAAGGACATACATACTAAATCATTGTCTATCACACACCACAACACATTTTAATGACAACCCAATTAACCGCCCCATGACCAGATCACAAACCAAGTCCAATTTTCCGTAGCACTGATGGGTCACCTGGCGGCAGCCTCAATGCCGCCAGGCGGTGCGTTAAAAATCTGGGTTTTGCCAGATTTCTCCCGCATCCAGCGTGACTCGTAAACCCCACAATTTCAATGTTCACCTTCAAAGTGGCGTAATTTCACAGGCACAACACATCCAGGATTCATAATATAACCATGTTATCATCATTCCACGCAACAGTGTACCATTCATAAACATCATCTATGTTAATCATCTACAATCCCAGCATGCACCCTAAATCCCAAATTCATATGCATGTTCATACACTGTTCCACCAATTAAGCAATTACAGATAATCACACAACATACCAATCATACACACATCATAGGAATCCTTTCTAAACGTCCCAACATCGTTGGAACACCAAAAACCCGAGAAAACTGGGCAAGCTAGCTCGTATTGCCTGGCGGACAACACCTAACTGCCAGGCGGTGCATAGAAGAGAACCCAAAAATGGGTTCTAGAGGCATGAGTCGCCTGGCGGGCCTTCAATAACGCCAGGCAGTTTCTGGAATTTTCCAGAAACGTGACAATATTCAACAAAAACACATAAATCACCCCTCATTCATCAAGTATAGCACGAAATCATATATTACACATACAACCACAAAATAGAACTCCCCTAACCTGGTTTCCTTTGCTTAAAGCTTTGAGTATCCCTTGATTCTCCTTTGCTTCACCAATAGCCTTCCTTGGCTTCTCTCAATTCAGCCTCAAAGGTCCACTCACTCTCTCAATTCCACTGATTTTCACACTTCTCTGCCTATCCAACACTAACAACTGCAGAAACCATTCATTTCTCCCTCAATTTGCTTTTTAATGGTCTTTTAATGGTGGTTTAAAGTCCTAAAATGAAAATGTCTTATTGTTGTTGTTAATTATCATTCAAGCACACTTAATTAGATTGTTTTCCAGCCCCCTTTGGCTGCTAGGTCTGCTAGGGTTTCCCTCAACCCTTCAACTTCAAGCCAAAACTAGAAAAACAAAAATAAAGATTAATTTGGGTTCTCCAAGGCTTGAACCCACAACCATGCCAATGCCAAATCAATGCTCAACTATTCATCGAATTCATATTTCATGCTAACACATATAATTCAAGGATTATATCATCCCACAACATGATCACATATATAAAAATAATAACAAATAAATAACATATAATTGGCATACATAGGACTTGTACCCAAGTCCTTTCACACAACCAAAGTACTCAAAACCATTTGAGCTAGTACTTTTCCATGTCATATAAGTTAGAATTTAATGCACTAAGGCTTCCACTATCCGCATTTATTAATTAATTATTTATTTAATTAATTAAATTTCATAGGTCTTACATGTAATAAATTGGTAAAATTATGTGGAATATGGTGTCTTGGTAAAGTGTGTGTGATGGCATGATTTTAGTTTATGAGTTCATGGTGTGAATGTTGTGTGAAATATAATTGGATCCTGCCGTTATAGTTTTATAAATTGATTTTTTATGTTCTAAATGCATGTGGGGTGACATGGTATCTTATAACCTGTCCAAAGTACCAAAAACCAGTAGCACTAACGATACTAGTATAGCGCCTAACGGCTCACCCTGTGTCGTCAAGTGATAGCGGCCAAAACAATGGCCACTGGAATGCGTGACGCTTGGCAGAAGGAGGAGGTCCCGCCAAGCGAAAACAATCTGATAGAGGCTTTCGAAAGCGTGTGGCACTTGGCAGCGTGAGGTGCCCGCTAGGCGGTCTGGAGTGTGATTTCGCCTAGCGACGTGGGTGTTGCGCCAGGCAGGTTCATGTGTAGAGTTGGCCTGCCATGGAAGATTCTACCAACTTTGGAAGTAGGCCTTGAGGAGATCACTTGTTGAGGGGCCTTTATGAGTTGTAGCTTGTCATAGGGGTTAAACACGTGACTATTTTTGTAACATCCCTGTGGAATATTACTTAATTAAATAAATAAATAAAGAAAAATAAAATTAAAACGTCGCAATATTATTATTCCCAAACGCGGGAACATTTAAAATGTTCAAACAACGCGCCAACATTTATAAAGTGATAGTAATAAAAATGTACAACTTCCAAAATTCTTTAACATAAATGAAATCATAGTAAAATCTCCTAGCTCTAATCCCAGCTAGCCCTCACTCTGTCGTCTACGCATCCACAACATCACCTGTATCATCATCTGCTCCCGTGTAACGAATCACACGATCATTACCAATCACAAACAGAAAGGGTGAGCTGATAAAATTTGAAATAAAGTATAAATTAATAGAATATATAATTAAGACACCAATCTTATTCATTCTACTTAGTTCTTGGCCAAGACCTTACTCCCCAAGGCTTTTCAACCTTTAATCACACAAATAGTTAGCCTTGGACTCAGGAATCTGACGCTCACACGAACCTGCCCGCTCATGGTCATGCCTCTACGAACCTCCCCGCTCGTATTCCTACCATACGAACCTCCCCGCTCATAGTCCTGCTCTACGAACCTACCCGTCCGTAGTCCAACATATGTGATCCACTAGCCACGTACCTCCCAGCACGCAGCATCTCTCAAGTGTGAACACGGAACATACGAACCTACCTCGCTCATATCCTCACACAAGAGTAACTGGATATGAACCTCCCCACTCATATCATCACATGTTCACCACCATCCATGAACCTACCCACTCAAGGCACAACATCTCCTGATCCAAGTATAGCATCATTGCGTAAAACCACACACACAAACAAGCCAAGAACAACTACATTCTCGCCTGGCGCAACATAAGTGTTGCCAGGCGAAATCTGCCTAGACCGCCTGACGGTTCACTCCTTGCCGCCAGGCGCCAGGTCAGTTCAACCCCTCTTGTAGAACGTCTTTCGCATGGTAGATCACACCCTTCCGCCAGGCGCTGCACGGTGCAGGGACCTCCCTGGAGGTTCTATCGCTTGGCGGGCATTCCCACTTTCGCCAAGCGCCATACCTGATTCACATCTCTACTAGTTTTGGCACCTGAACCTGACCACACTGTCTTAGGAAATGACATTACACCTTCACTCTTGACGCCAAGACTAGTACTTACTCCATATACAGTATTTCCTTGCAATCCTTTCGTTCCTTAGATTTATTACTCCATTCCTTATGGAACCTCTACCACTCGTTAGTCACTATAACTTACACAATACCTTAGTCAAGTTTAAGGTTATCTCATCCATTCTAATATTTCTCCATTCTATACTATTGATATCAATTTATCTCGTTCTACCCTTATCCCAATCATAGCATTCCCTAATGATAGCCTATTGGTACTTCCCAAACATTCAATCTATCCCTTAAGGTGAATATACTCTAGTTGAAAAGTAGCGTGCAGTCATAAATTTGACTATTTAAAGACTCTCATCAAAGCTTTTCTTACTTCAGTTACCATTAAAACCTAATCATTCCCAACTCTTATACCTAACCAATCAATGTATTATTCAGCGGCCAATCATTATCAATTGACCTTACCGAAACCCCCATATTCACAGAATGTACCAATACCATTTCGTTCTCACTGTTCCATTATGAAGATTACTAATCGTCACTAGAGTCCATTAATTTCTTGACTTTAATTCATTCCAAGTTCATCCTTAGGTCTATTATATTGTCTATAGTCCACTACACTTCCTCTTCCTATAATAATATCATCTTTTCATGCCGATTTCGTCATCACTCATCTCCCTGTCAATTCCCCCCAAGGCTGATTAACCAATTCTCCCAAAATAACCCTGTAACGTCGCTATCGCTTGGCGGCCAATGAGATGTCGCCAGGCGGCATGCCAGATTATGGGTAAGGACCCAAGTTCTCTACACTCGCGTAAATCCATCCCTCTTCTTATGGTCCTGATGTCTCGGTCAATACAAACCAAATTTGTCAATGCAATACTTCTATAGTCAAGCCCTTCCAATTACAACTTGGAGGATCACTCATTCTACTCATTAAAAGGATTACAATTTTTCAACATGAACCCTTCATGTTCCCTATTCCATGGTTAATCACAGTCACCCCATACTAACAATAGCACAACATAAATCAATCAAACAATTGAAACAAAGATGAACTGGAATATTAGTATATCACAAATTCACCAAAGCAACAAAAACAACATTAGAATTCAGGCTCCGCCTAGCAGATTTTAACCCACTGCTAGGCAACACGTGACAGAACCCAGAATTTGGGTAAACACTTATGTGCCGCTTGGCGGCACCTTCATGCCCGCCAGGCGGTTTCTGGGCTAAAACCCAGAATTTGCAAAAACAACATAATTTAACAAGGGTTTAATGCAATTCAGTTCATCCAATTCACAGTACATTATTCACCAATCAAAACAATTAAAAACAACTCCCCTTACCTGGATTCCTTGCTCCAAATTCGGATTTGATGTCTCTAACCCAAAAGCACCCTATCCTTTGCTTTCTCTCCAACAATGGCTTCCACTTCCTATTTTCTCTACAGTCCATGCTAATGTGCCAGAACTTCTTTGCTCAAACTCTCGTACCACGATTCCAGGCCTCTCTCTCTAATTCCTCTCCCTCTCTCAAGATTAATCCTCTCTTAATTACCCTTTAACACCCTAAAACGAAAATTAAACTAGAATGTGACTTAATGGTTATTCAATACCTATTAACAGAATGCTTTTTAGCCCTCTAAGTTGCCTTTCTTGGCTGCTAGGGTTCCTCAACCCTTTCATATCCATGCCAAATGGAAATTTGGCAAAAAGAAAGTTAATTTGTTCTCAGCAAGGGTTGAACCCACAACCACTCAAACACAAAGCAATTGCACAACCAATTCAACCCATTCATATTTATGATAATTCCTATAATTTTAGGCTTTCATTATCACTACTCACATTTAAGTATATTAATAAAATAATGCACAAATTAAAATAACACACAAATAGCATACATAGGACTTGAACCCAAGTCCTCTTACATAATAAAGTACTCTCAATCACTTGAGCTAGTACTTTTCCACGTCATAACATTTTGTATTAAATGCCTTAAAGGCTTCTATTACCCGCATTTATTAAATAATTATTTAATTTTTCTCGGGTCTTACAATTTTAGGTTGGAGCCTGATGATATTGGAATTTCGGTGTGAGAATGCCAGCGATGGCTAGTATAGATGGTTCACTTGATTGCCCTTCACAGTCAAAACCAATGAGGATGGTAGTCTTAGGATGAATACGAATTGTGGTCCGTATTGGTGAGCTCCAATCGGTGTTACAGATTGTAGTCCATAAGTGGATAATTTCCACGTGTGATCTATCGGTGGTGGTCGGTTGATGGATGGGCCATGAGTTGGAGCTTGTGGCGGCAAGAGTCGTCTTAAGGATATCATTAAAGGGTGTAGAATCACGAGGCATCCAGTAGAAGATGTGAATATTCGGGTTTGAGGATTGTAGTTCTCAAAAGGGTTGTGGGTTTAAGTTTCGATTTATTGTTATATTTTATTATATTTTATTTTGAGCTCACCCTATCTGCTTGTGTTTGGCGATGATCGTGTAACGTGTTACACGGGGGCAGTGTTGTTGCAGGTGAACATGTCGATGCTTAGAGCCATAAAGGGGCTAGCATGGGGGACTTTTATGGATTTTCTTGACTATTTTGTAATCATTTACTTATAATTGGTTTTAGTATTTGTAATCATTGAACACATTTAGGGATTTTATATTTTGGCGCTTATAATAGAGTTTAAATTTTCTCGCGATTTGGGAATTCTTATTATTTTATTCTATTTTAAACTAGTAATATTCGACTAGGATGTTACATTTGGTATCAAAGCCTTGATTTTAAAAAGATTTTGGGGTCTTCTTGGTCGTAAGTGGGGTAATTCTTCTCATGCACCTTTAATTGTCGGGATGCATATGCCACCGACCTTTTCTCTTACATCCACACACAACCCAGACCTTGGTACGACGCATCACAATATACTTCAAATGTCTTGGTCATATCTGGAATTGCCAATATTGGAGTCATGGTCAACCTTCTTTTCATCTCTTCAAAGCACACCTCACAACTTTGTCCATCAGAAAGGTTTATCCTTCTGGGTGAGTTGTGTCATGGGACTTACCATCTTAGAAAACCCTTCTAGGTGAGTCTGTAATCTCCTTCAAGATAGTGAATATTTATTCTTAATCGTCAACTTTTTCAGTTGACGATAGTCCACACAAAGCCTCGAGCTTCCATCCTTTTTCTTGACCAATAGCATTTGAGCTCCCCACAATAATGCACTAGGCCGAATAAACCTTTTCTCTAGAAAATCTTGTGCTTCTTCCACTCTGCTAATTTTCTCGATGCCATCCTAAATGGTGTGACAGATATTGACTTGGCTCTAGGGATTAGATTAATAGTGAAATCTATATCCTTGCTCGACGGTAATTTGGGGACTTCATTTGGGAATACATCAGCATATTCCTCAACTACTGGTATACTCTGGATCTGGTCAACTGTACTCTTCTTCTCTACTTGAACCACTATCATGAAGCAAGTAGCTCCTTTTGTCATCTCCTTTAGGGCCTCTCGGGTAAATATCAGTGCCAACCATTCAACTTCCGGGAATACCACATTGTGCCGCTCACATTCAATTACAACGTGATTGTTTGACAGCCACTCCATCCTTAGTATCACATCTAGTCCCTCAAACGACAAGCAAATGAGGTTCACCTTGAACTTGCGTCCTACCACTTCAATAAGGCATCCAACACAAACCGAATTGGTCGAGCTTTTCCACGTCATACCAATAACATTTAATGTCATAAAAGTCCCTTTCTCCCTCATCTATTAATTAATTAATTATTTAATTAATTGTTTTTCCACGGGTCTTACACCCTTTACAAGTTGTAGCTTATAATGGGGGTTAAACACGTGACCATTTTAGGGATGAGCCTGTTGGTATTGGAATTCTGGGTGTGACTGTACTAGTGGTGGCTAGTATAGATGGTTCACTTGGTTGCCCTTCACGGTCGAAGTCGGTGAGGATGGTAGTCTTTTGATGAATATGGATTGTGGTCCGTATTGGGGAGCTCCACTCGGTGTTACGAATTGTAGTCTGTAACTGGATAATTCCCACATGTGATCTATTGGTGGTGACCAGTAGATGGTGGGGCTATGTGTTGGAGTTTGTGGCGGCAATAGTCGTCTTAAGCTTATCATCAAAGTTTGTAGAATTAAGTGGCGTACACTGGAAGATGTTAATGTTTGGGTTTGAGGATTATAGTTCTGAGAAGGGTCGTGGGTTTAAGTTTCAATTTATTGTTATCTTTTATTTTGAGCTGCTTGTGTTTGGCGATGATCATGTAACATGTTACACGAGAGCAGATGTAACATCTCGTCAGGATATTACAGATTTAAATAAATAAAATAGATAAAACAATAATTACATCGCAATTAATAATACCTCATCTCCCATAAAGCGCGAGAAATTTAAAACTTTATTACTTCCAAATAAAATTCATAAGAGTTTACAATTTATTTCCAAAAACATAAAATATATCTATAGCTCCCATGCTATCCCCGCTCCGTGGCTAAGTCTCACCAGAACCACCTGCATCAACATCATATGCTCACGTGTACCGCATACACGATCATCGCCAAACACAAGCACATAGGGTGAGCTTAACAGATCAAACATATACAAATATATATACACATATACAACATATCAATATAAACAATACAATCATTCCAAAGGACTTCCATTCCTTTGATTCATACCACCTGGCCACAACCAGGCTATTCATGTTCTACATTTTCTAGTGATTACTTCAAGATGACTTGTTGCCATACCTATCGGCCACAATCGATAGAGCACATGCTGGAAACCATGTTACATCATACACTATAACGCCAGGTGGAGTTCCTAAATACGAATCTAATTCGCAACGTCCCAAGACTACCAAACTCGTCAGTTAACAATTCAGGGGGGCAATCTATCTGGATCCATCCATACTGGCCACAACCAACACACTTACACCGGCAACACTCGCCAACCCGAGCCACAACTCAAGAGTTCTTCGTGTTCATCTGCCATTCTGAGCCATAACTCAAGAGATGCTATTCCAAGCCACAACTCAAGGAGTACCACGTGCTTTAACCCCTATCTCGAGCCACAACTCAAGGGATACGTTCTGAGCCATAACTCAAGGAACCCAATAATTCCACCTTGAAGCATCACGAAAAGCCTTGTAGATCACGCATTCAGTTTCAATAGACCAATGTTGCAGCAGCAAAATCGCCTGGCGGGGGACACTTGCCGCCAGGCGCTGCTAGCTTCCAAACAGCCTGGCGGGTGACACGTACCGCTAGGCGCCAAGGGCCTTATATGTAAGATCCGGGAAAATTAAATAGTTATTTAATTAATTATTTAATTAGGACGGATAATGAGAATATTTAAAGCAATAAATGCGAGGAGCTATGACGTGGAAAAGTACTAGCTCAAGTGGTTGAGA
>Ga0214544_1003355_pt1 | contig 33175 bp, 9 predicted proteins | sample CNSS3metaG_FD_160074 | JGI IMG/M metagenome (GOLD analysis project Ga0214544, IMG submission 160074) | Root nodule microbial communities from cowpea collected in UCLA plant growth center, Los Angeles, California, USA - CNSS3 | ecosystem: Host-associated > Plants > Roots > Nodule | place: USA...
CACATATTTATATACATACACATATATCAGAGGACTATATTTGTCTTTGTCACTGCCATAACTCTTGTGGTTCAACACTTTCTGGTCCCACGGGATCATACATCATGTCTACTTCATTACATCACATGAGATGAAACAATAGTTCCAAAACTTCAAAATATCATTCTCTTCTCATATACATATAACTGTGTTTTCTACATGAACAGTGGCTTGCTGCAACAAATTATCATGATAAGCTTACCAAAATGGAACATGGTGGGTTAGTTAAATAAACAGCATTAAATTTGGTGAGAAAATTACACAGCAAAGGTAGTATTCTGTTGTTTTCACCTTGCATGCAAACCTACAACGAATGCTGACGACATTCCATGATGTCCCTACTTTGGGTGCTTATTATTGGCCTCATCTTCCAAAATTCCATAGTGTCACTTTTATTTTTTTCTTTTCTTTTTGTCAAAATTCAAATAGTATATATTTTTGGATCGTGACCATTAAGTATCTGAACGTGGGAAACTATTCTTGATTTAGAGTGTGAAGTTGATCTTTAAAATTATAGGTTCATAATAATATTGGTCTGTAATGAAGTATCTATTTTGCACAAACATAACCTGTTTTCGAAAAGTGAGTTCAGTTCTTAACCTTTTTTTCTCTTTGTGTGCTCTAAGACAGTGACAAACCAATCAATTCTCCAAGCTGTTAAACTTCTGATAAGCCAGTGGGACCCACACTTAGATCCAACTTTCTTCTCTCTCTCCTCTTAAAATTCACAAACTCATCAAGAAAAGGACTTTCACACATTCACAGAGAAAGAACCTTCTGGACACACCCTCCCATGAAATATCTAAGCCACCACAGAATCTCAGCCCTACGTTACTACCACCCTCAATCCTCTCATACCAAAGTCAAAACCAACTACCTTGCTTTTTATCAATTATTATTATTATTTGTTTACTTGGGTCCATTTTATTAAATAAAAGTTTTCATTTTTATGCACCTTTTTAAAAAAAGTTGAATAATTTATGTATACGCTTGATCAAAGTTGTTGAATTTTCAACATTTTTTATAAAGAGTTGGCGAAACTAGATATAACTAAAAGGGGATTTTATCATACTTTAAATTTTTCTTTAAAGAGTAAGAAAATGAAATGAAAAAAAAAAAAAACTATATAAGGTGCAAGGCAGGGTTCGAGGTTCTGGAGTGTTCATGAGATCCTCTTTTGCTCTTCACCTTTCACTCCACGGAATCAAAAGCAAGTGCTGCTGAGTTCCGTGTCCCTATTCACAAACATGTAGAGCACCAAACCCAACTTGCCATCAAAGTTTAATAATATATTTATATTATATTTATATTATTTATACCATTTGCTTAACAGTAGTATTAATATTGCTGTTATTGTGTGTGATTTTGGTGTCTCTTTTTTAATGTTATGGTTGTACGGAGTTCGTGTGTTAGTTCAATTCGTCGACAAGAAACCTTGGTTTCATAATTGATTGGTTCTGTGGAGAGTTTTCTTTTGGTGTGTTTGATTTGTTGGTGGTGGTGGTGGTGAGAATAGCAATGGCTAATGAAGGAAACAAAAGCAATGACTTCTATACGATCTTGGGGTTGAACAAGGAGTGCACTGAATTGGAGCTAAAGAATGCATATAAGAAACTTGCAAAGGTTTGAATTCAACCCAAATGATTCTTTTTCTCTCCTCTGAACCATGTTTCTTAAATATTAGCCGTTGTGAATGATGTTTTGTTTTTTTTTGATGGGATAGAAATGGCACCCGGATCGTTGTTCAGCATCTGGGAATTCAGAGTTAGTGGAACAAGCTAAGAAGAAATTCCAGGAAATTGGGGAAGCCTATTCTGGTAATGCCCTCTACATGTTTCCACGATTGAACGTTGACCCATGATTGACTTGTTCATTTTCTCCTCAAAATTGAAGAAAAGTTGGAATTTTTGCTCTTGTTTGAAATTTCATTCCTTTGCTGTTCATTTGGTGTAAATGGTGTTTTTCCTCTGCGACAGTTTTATCTGACGCCAACAAAAGGCTAATGTACGACGTTGGTGTCTACGATAGTGATGACGACGAAAACGTAAGTCACCCACCTCATCTCATGCCATCTTCTACAGTAACCATGCCCTAAGTTCTGCCCATCCCTATGTTTCATTGCCTCGAATAGAAGCAATCTCAGTTTGACCCTCTTTTTTTCAAAGTAACCAATTTGGTTCTATTCTATCTTTTTTCAATTTTGTCACTCTCTGTGTTTAAGGGTAAATCTTGTTTTTCCATGCATTTATATTGTCAATGAGGGTTTCCAAATCAAAATAAGGAAGGAGAGTAAACAGTGTAGATTTGAGATTCAATCATCATACACTATTGAATTGTTAATAGGTGAGTGAAGATAATATGCATGAGATTTGAAGGGTGTGATTTTTCACTGAACGGTGGTGATTAGATTGTGTGGATGCATGAGTGTTATTGTTGTGCTGCAGTCTTGTCACGTTTCTGTTTTTTGCACCGTCCATGTTTTTTGTTTTCCTGATAAAAGGGGCATCTTCTTTGGGAGTAATAAGATGTATTATTATTCATTGGGATTGCCACAAACAAAGGCACAAGCTTTGTTACAAGTCAATTTGTGTGTGACAGATCACATGGGCATTTTGGTTATAGAATTCAGTGAGAGAGGGGAATAATTCATCGAATCGAGTTTGGTTTTGGTGGAGGGGACTGAATCTTGTTCGTGATCCGATAATTTTGTTGAGCTCATCAAACAATGAATTTCCTTTTGCAGGGTATGGGGGACTTTTTGGACGAAATGTTAACAATGATGAGTCAGACCAAATCAAATGTGAGTCATCATCATCTAGTTAGTGGGGTGTTGGGTCAGAAAGCTATGCTGTTTCAATGTTGTTTGTTTTATTATATATATATATATATTTTTTTTTGTTTGGTGGATAAAGCTAGACATATACACATAGTGTTTGTTTTTGTCAAATACTATGTAGTTTATAGTTTTTCTATTGTCATGAATGGACCAAGCCACCTTTTTTCTCCTTTTTGGACTTGAGACCTAACCAAATGCTATGAAAATCAGAAGGCTATTATTGAAGTTTCTTGCTGCTGCATACCAAAACAGCAAGTTTGGCTAAATTAGAATCATCAAAGTTCCCAATAACATGTTTTTCATTAGTAAAAGTTTGAAAAAAATTGAAAGCATGTAAAGGCTGGTGCTAGAAGCTTATTTGGGCAAGACAAATTGATGAATTTATATGTGAAATAACAGGAAAATGGAGAGGAGAGTTTTGAGGAGTTGCAACAGTTGTTTGAAGACATGTTTCAAGCTGATATAGGATTGGATGGAAGCCCTTCTCTTTCTTCTGCCAATTGCTCTAATTCATCATCTTACATGACTTACAGTGAAAGTTCTAGTTCAAATAAACGCAATTCCACTGAGATGAAATTTGGGAAGCCAGAGGATTCCTCTGTCTTTGACACCAGTTACCAGAATTTCTGTTTTGGGGTTAGTATATACTGCATTTTTCATATTTTTCATTTGATACATCATATATCATCCATGGCATACATATGAAAAATGAAGTTTTAGACTCAACAAGAATTTGCATGATCTGTTTGGAGTATTGGTTAAGGAAAAAGATAGTTTATTCAAGATGAATCTTTCATTGAGTCTTTTAATCAGAGGTGTCTTTTATGTTGTTCGTGTCCACAAGGTCGGTCATGTAAACTATCATTACCAATGAGTGACGACACAAAACAATGAAGTATGTGTGAGGTATGTGAAGATGGTAAGTGATTCCCTCTAGTTTTCTGCTTAATTTACCTCAGGTTTTTGGCTGGTAATTGTGAAAGTTCCAATTCATGTGCTGCATCATACATTACATTGCATAATATCTCTCATGCACTATGATGAGACTTAAACTGACATTGTATTTTCTTGATCCTGGTGTGAAGACAGGTGAACCTACACCAAGATATAGAGGAGGAAAAGGAGGGAATTCCAGAAGGAGGAGGTAGCAAGAGATTTAGAAATGGCAGAAAGGAAAAAATGTCCTATGAACATGACATGTTTAATCTGATAGCTACCAAGGAATTTGCAGAGTAATGAAGTTGTAGAATTCAAAATTTATGGGGGAAGAACATAGTTTATACAGAGTTAGTTCTAGTTCTAGTGCTAGTTCTAGGCCATTGTGAGTTCCTGCCATGCCATACAAAGACTATGGTAGAGTGGCACCTTCAATCTCTTGCCATTGTACACTTATGCTAGTAATTTAAATTGAAATCAGTTGAGGAATCATTTAAGCTTCCTCATTTCTGCAGATTGCCACTGTTTCATTTTCAGATATCTAGTTCAAAAGCATTTGTTTCAGTAATGAGACACAGTTCTTGATGATTTGAAAGGAATATTCTTCTTGTGTAGCATAAAGTAGACAAGGGAAAGAAAGGATAAGGAGGGTAACACAACAGAACAGAAACTTGTTCACTGTGATATTTGACCAATTGTCCAATTCACAGAAGTGGAATGAAAATGCAGCATTCTAAAGATATTTTGATCACATCATGAAAACATGTGGAACTAATGAAAAGATGAATTGAAGCAAAGAAAAATGGGAGGTGGTGGACATTAATTCTATAAATGGATTGGTCCTACAGCACGTGGAGAGAGACCCCACAATTAAATTTTCAATTAAAAAATAAAGCAGATATTCAGATAGACACTTCTAGTTCACTTTTGGGTTTGAAAGCGTTTTGGGACCCCAATGGCTTGCAAGTAGCCAAATATTTTAATTGCTTGAAGTGTAATTTGTGGGTCCTTAGAGGCACAATAATTGGTTGGCTTTTGTTGCACAAGTTGTGTAACTTGTGCTTCACATAGAAAATGGATGGGTGTGCATAGTTTCCAAATGTTTCAGCAAAAAGCGTAAACCATGGCGGCACCACAACTTCTAGTCTTCTCGTTCTCGTTCAGTGCTATTCGGTAGTTCTTACTCAACGCAATGTTCTGGATGTGTCCAATTAGGGTTTGAGGGAAGTTTTAATTTAAGAGAAAATACTCTTTTATTTCTTAATTGACATCTTAACATAAAATATCTTATATATTCATAGTATTAAATAGATTTAAAATATAATTCAATTTTACAAAATTGACTTATTTTATCTTTAGTCGATATAAGACTTTCAATAAAAAATTTTTAAAATGATATCGTTTGACATGTCTTGATGACAAATTCAGACATGTCTTGATGACAAATTTAAACAATTGATTATGATTGATTTATACAACAGTATATGAAGGTCATTATTGAAATATTCATGATTGAATAATGACCTTAATTAAGATAATAAATTTATCGACTTTTTTCTTTATTTAAATTTTTTAAATAGAAAATGTTACTAAATGTGTATTTTTTTTCTATATTTTTGTTCCGGTACACCCAACAAGTCTTACGTCGTTTAAGAGTTAAGGTCAAGCAAAGTTTAAATATTCTTATCTCCTACTAATGATGATTGCCAGAAGAATTTGGGTTGGAATCAGAATAACTTCCATTAATCCTAAAACAATTGAAATGTTGAATATATAATTATCATATTCATATGGTGATAGTTTTATGGGTTTCATCTGAAACAAGACTATTTTTGGTAAAATAGATTCATAGAAAAGAGCAAAAGAATGGCGAAAAGTTATGGCAGTGGAACACAGATTTAAGACCAACAATCGCACCTTACAAAAGAAAAACATATGTACGGACACATACCCAGAAAGAGTGGTTGATATTGTCATGGTCCCTTTGTGCATTCAGAAATAGACCCTTCACAAGACATTGCTTTAAATGTTTTTTTTTTTTTTTCTTTCTTTTCAATTACAACTTGTGTGCACATGTCACTCATATTCAGACTAAGATATCATAATAATGATTTTTTGTTCAAGTTGGGTTCTAAGCACTTGATGATACAGTTTTGATATAAAAATGTGAATGTGTGATTAATTATTCACTTCTCTCATGTTTATCTATCATTAAATAATCTCTTCAGATTTGATTAAGCATATCCGTGTTTATAAATTTTTAACACCTAAGACAATTTTAAAAAAGGTAGTGTGCCAAAATTTAACATCACAATTTAACATCTTCAAAATAATTTTAAGTCAAAATCGTAATATTGCTTTATTTTTCAAATTCAAGAAATCCAAAAGTTACCTCTGTTATATATTTTACATGACTATTATATAAAATTACATTTCGTTGAAAATTTTATAAGATATATTTGATTATTAACTAACTTTCTTAAAAATTGTATATTTATAAAAGGTTGATATCAATTAGTTAATAGGATTATATTCAACTACTATAAAACAAAAATCGCAAATATTTTGTTTAATATATTGAATGTTTATTCAAGAGTTGCATTTTTAATCTTTAAGAAATTAAAAACTTGCAGCTGTGGTTCAATTGGGCTCAAAAGTTAAGGTTTCTTTTCCTGCACTCCCATTATTACTAATTGCACTATATACTAACAGAAAAATAAAACTGAAATACCGTATTTATCACACCACACCACACCATCATTGCTGACGTGGCCGCCACAGCAAAGGAAGAATAAGAGAGAAGTAATGCTTTTGTGGAAAAAAAATCTTATTTCAAAAATTTCATTTTAAAACGTTTGTTATTATAGAAAGCTTATTTATTGAAAAATAATTCTGAAAAGTGTCACATATTTTTAAAAGCTTGTTCTAAAAATTTTTTTAATTTTTTTTATGTAAAATTTATTTTGAAATACACTTCAGATGTTTCGAAAAAACTTGTTTCAGAAATTTCTACCAGAAATCCTATTCCAATAACAATGTTTTACTAATTTTGGAAAGCTGACTTTGGAAGATTTCCATAACAGACAATCCAGGAGTCGCCTCATAAAAGGTAAAATAGTCATTTAAAATTATATGGGGTGCAGCCAGAGTTTATGGAGGTGCAGGAAGAAAAGGCTGACATTGGACGTCTAAAACCCACATAAACCTTACGATAACCCATTCAAAATGAAGGGATTCCTATTTCTATCTGCACCCCTGTGTTACTTTTACCCTGCACGCTTTTTCCTTTTGACTTATAACATCTGAGATGTTTTTAATATTAATTAAAAGTTAAAGAAAGAAATATTGAAATAAATTTTAGACAACTTAAAACAAGGTACACTGAAAGAAAGTAAAATTTTACAATATATATTTTTTATTATGTATATGTGTAATTAGTAAACGATGACTTCGGTTTCAATAGAAGTCAATTTTATCTGAATCAATCAATACCTACAATCAAAATGATTAATTATTTGATTCATTTCTTTCTAATGAGAATAGATTAACCAATTTTAAATACTTTAAAAAAAAGTATTTGGCAACTTCACTCACTCTTCTTAATATAATACCTTTACAATCCTCCAATAATTTTGGATGACAAAAGCGATTAATAATATAATACCAATTATAATAATGATTTGAAATGTACAAAATTAGGCAGAGCCAACATAGCAACGGCTATGTAATTAGATGGCTGAAAACAAACCCTAATTAACCGGAGCTAAGTTTACACACACACACACCTGTCAATAATTAATCAACTAATTAGTTAATTAATTAAATCAATTAAACCTGTTAACCCAACCTTCCATTTCTCATTATAAGTACCTCTCATTCTTGCCAAAATCAAACAAAAAAGAAAAATTATATATAAAAAAAAATTCTTTGTTTCTTCTTTTTTGTTTTTTCTCTCTGTCGTTTCGTTCCCTTCATCTTTGATCTCCGTGTTGAAGTTGCAGCATCAATATTCGTGAGAAAAAGAAGAAGATATAGTATATAAAGATGGGTTTTCTCCACAAGCTTTGGGACGAAACGTTGGCGGGTCCCACACCCGAAACGGGTCTGGGCAAGCTCCGAAAGTTTAACACCTCATCGGCCGGCGGCCCAACGGTGGCGGAGGATGTTCCGATCAGCCGCAGCATCACCATCATTCGGACTCACTCTGCTTTGGGAAGCACCTCAACCTCTTCTCCTGCCTCTCCTTCTTCTGTGCCTGACACCCCTTGCACCCCCTTCTCTCGTTCGTAACACCTCTCTCTATAAAGCACTGAACTTTGAGACCAACGAACACAAATTGTTCAATTTTATTTTTTTCGATTAAATCGACCGGTTTTTAAGAATGTTACGTTTAACCATTGCAGCGGAGACGCCGGGCGGTGGTGTCAAGAGATTCACGAGGAGAAAATCGTCAACGGTGGAGGGTGCTGCAAATAGAAGTCCGACAATTTACGATTGGTTCTCTGGTTTCTGTTTTGCCCTTAATATCTACGACCTTTTACAGATATGCCCCTTTGCATTTACGTGCATGTTTTGTTGTGTAAAAGTTTTCTTATTATTTTTGTTTCTGTGCTTTGTTTAGGGTGATTATGAGCGCTTTGGATCGCTACTGAGAGTGGAAATGAGATGTTTTGCTTTTGAATTGACTTGAATATCATCCCGCAGAGGCAGAGAGGGATTACGTTTTCTGTACATACAGCAACACTTATTTCAATTTCCAAAGGGAATCATGTTATATTATGCATTGCACCCTATTATTATGTACACATTATATGGTATAAAGTATATGAATACATGAGTACTACCTATTAATAAAATGGCTCAGGTGATTTGCAGGGTCTATCTTCAAGATTGAGTCAATGCTTCATGGGATTCCAAGGTTGTGAAAGAGTAGAAAACCAGCTTTTGTATATATGCTTTTTTGTTTTTCTTCTTCTTTTGAGTGTAAATATGACTTCTGTACTCTCATATCTCTGTTGTGAATTCAATGAAGCTTGAAAATAGTTATTGTATATAAATATATGTTTCTGGTGCTTAGTAACGTATCTTCATACATACATAATCCAAAGGTTGAACATGTGTCAGCTATTAACTTAAATAGATGATTAAGGACTAAAAGAGCAATTATTATTTGAGGAAATTAAGAGGTAAATGCTAGGATGACACTTCCTTAGAAACTAAGCATTCTATATCAATTTTTTGTCAAAATCTGAAAGGACAAGTTATGGTTTGACCCCAGCTTGGTTTAGGTTGAAGCAGTCTTCACCTTCTCGATCAGATCAGCAGCATCTTGGACGGTGGAGATGTTCTCAGCTCCACCTTCTCCTATAGAAATGTCAAACTTTTCTTCCAAAGCCATCATGATTTCAACCTGTTTAAATTTAGGCATATCAGAACATATGTAAGATTAATACTTGTTTATCTTCTATCATGTAAGATATACAACTGAAAAAACAGTGCTAGAATTTGAGGCCTCACTGTGTCAAGAGAATCAGCACCCAACTCTGAAAATTTAGTTTTCGGAGTCACTGTGGTTTCATCAATAGAAAGTTGCTTCGCAATTGTGCATTGCACAATTTGCAGAGTTTCTGGTTGAGCCTTCAGCCAGTAAATGGAACAACACATAAGAGAATCATAACAAAACAATAGACTTATGAGAAAAAGTATTTATCATGAGAAAATGGGAGAAAGAAATTATTACAACAGAGCAAGAGATTGTAGTATTAATGCCAGCAGAGCGTGTAAATGTAACTTTTGTTGCCTTTTTCAACTGGACTTTGTTTACTTGTTCTAGCCCTATAAATACAGAGCTTCCCTGCATAAGAAAACAAATTTACACATTTCATGAAAAGCAATCATGTTTAAGTTGAAAAGAATCACTACAGACAACAAAACTCTCCCTCTGATAGAATATTAGCACAATTAAGGACTTGAATTTTAGATTACTGGTTAAGTTAGAACAATTTTGAGTTAGTTAATCCATGCGTCTGCTACTTAAACAACTGGTACAAGATACAAACTTATTTTGATGAAGAAAATGGTGTCTGTCATACCATTGTGGACACTTTCTTCATTTGGTGAGTGGTTGTTGCTCTGACCCCAGAATTGAAGGAGAGGGTAGCCAATGAAGTTGAAGAAAAGGATAGAATAGAAGCCATGACTTATTTTGGGAAGTGCTCAACCAGAAAAATAGAACTCTTAAGAGGCAAGAACTTTATTGACTATATGGTTGATGCCATTGAAAATATATATATATATATATATATATATATATATATATATGTATATATAACGATTTAGCTCAAACAGCTAATAGGTTATGAGTTAGAATCGATGATTCAAAAAATCATTCTGAGGAGTCATAAATTGGGCGGAGTGCACCAGAAAATGTGTCTTTTTTACATTTGAGGTATTGATTATTGAATGAGCCATTCTATGGCATAATGCAAATATATACAAAAAGACAAAGACACTTCCTATATTGATGTTTCATGGTGCATGTCGCTCATCCTAATTTTTGTCTGCATTACAACTGATGAACACAAAGTCAATGAGACAAGACAATGCATACCTTTGTCATTGTGTTTTATTTTAGGTCTTTATCATCCCAAAGCCACAATAATCCAAATTAAAGAGTCAAGTTTGATGAAGTTATTTAGGGGATAGAAATACTTTGACATTTTCTTTTTTTTAGAAATGCTAATAAATTATTTTTTTAATAAATATTTTATTAACTAAAGTTTAAAAATTGTAAATTTACAAAGTTAAAACACTGTAATTTTTTTTTTTTTCAATTTAAGTTATCAAATGAATTCGTTTTAATTTTCTATAACTAAAAATATAGCTAAATTTAAATGTTAACACGCGGCAAGATTGATAAGGTAATAACTTTAAGAAAAGGTTGATAAGGTAATAACTTTAAGAAAAGGAATGATATTTTAATTACTAAATTTTTATAATTTTTTTATATAATAATATGAATTGTCATTTTTTAAGTGATTTTAAAATATTGAAAATGAAAAAATGGAAAATTACTTAAAAAATAACACCTAAAATTATAAGAAAAAATTGTTAAAATTTAATAATAAAAAAATCATTATCATTTTTGATAAATTGGTCAAATTCCAAAAGTAACCCATCGTAAGCCATCCCATCAATAAATAACCTCTGCAATTTATTTTTCAATCCATAACTAGTTGACTATTTGTTAAATAATACAAATTTAATTTAAAAAAACACCCTTTTCAAATATAAAGAAATAATTAATGTAAGATTACCTACTATTATAATTTTTGTATAATTGTAATAACTATCAGTGAAACTAAGTTATAAGAGTGATTGACTCTGCATTTTCATAAATAGGTGGATCACATAAGTAAATATCAAATATTAATATTTTAAGTAGGCTCATAGACGTAATAAAAGATATATAGAAAATACGTGGTATATATAAAGTTAAAATGGTTATGGAAGTCTGAAAACATCATGTATTTATATTATCTCTTGTTCCTGTCTCAATACATAATTGTTATAATCTCAAACTATAACATAAAAAATAAGGATAAATTAATAATACAAAAGTTTTATCATAACAATGAAAAATTAAGTGAAGTAATTTTTTTTAACTTTTTTATAAAATTAAAAATACTAACATGAATATGGTTGTAGTTTTAGTGAGTATGACATTACAAAATAATGTTTTAAACTAAGTTATAGCATGAATATGACATTGATTTTTAAAACATTACAAAGTAATTCATAAAAGCTTTATCATAGCAATTAAAAATTAAGTAAAGTAATGTTTCTTTTACTCTTATTACAAAGTTAAATACTAACATGACCTATCTTAAATTTATTTCTTCTTAATTTTTAATTTGTCTATTTTTAAAATACGTGTATTAATTATGATAACGGTAAATTAACATCTAACTTCAGTTTGTAAGTTTTTAAAATAACTCCTTTCACTTAATATAATGAGTACAGTGCAAAATTTGTAACATCTTACAAACTAAAAATATTAATTGTCTAGAGTGTTTCAAAAGATGAAAAGTTGTCTACATACATTCATCCAAAAATCTAGAAATTTAAAATATATACTTCCAATTATATTTCTCTCATCCACTACCATATTATTTTATATTTATTAGTGTTACATGTTGAAAAAATAATAATAATACTTTAGGTATTAATATTAATATTAATAATTTAATATAATTAATATTAATTAAAATTTTTTACGATGATAAAAAATAATAAAATCATAGTTATAAAAATAAATATAAATAAAGCTTATAAAATTAAATATTAAATATATTTTTATTCCTTAAATTTCAATAAAAGTTAGAATTAGTTTCTTTTCAAAATTTTGGTCCAATTTAATTTTTTAAGTTCAGAAATGTGTGACCCTCTTAACAAAATTTTGTTAACTTTATTTAACATTTTAAATGTGTTTCATAATAACATTTTAGTTTTTTATATCATTTAACACATTTTTGTCTCAATATTAACTGAAAAATCCATATAAAATGTTAAATAAACTTTGTTAAATGAATGAAATATACACATTTTTAAAAATTGAGATTATTTTAGTATAAAGTTGTGAAGATGAACTAATACTAATTTTCATTAAAAGTTGAAAAAAAAAATATATTTAATCCAAAATTATCAATAATTTTTATAATTTTTTACTTATTTTTAGGTAGTTTTTTAATTAAAAAAAATTAATTCAAAAAAATAGTTAAATTTGAAACAAACAGTTCAATTAAGGACATATTAATAAAATATTTATTTTAATTCAAAAAATATTGAAAAGATAAAATTAAAAATATATAATAATATAGATAATCCTCTCTTACTAATAATAATTCCGGTACTTGGAGTTAATATTAATAATACTACTGATAATAACACTAGTTCCAGCGCCTATCATATTAGTATTAATAATACTATCACAGGTACAATACTTAAAGCAGTTATAAATGTGTTGGCTGCGACACTCTGTACATGCTCTGCAAAGGTGTTCTTTCCAAACCATTAACTTTTATTTCTTTTCATTAAAAGTGAGTTTTTTTTTTGTCTATACTAAAATGTAAAACACAGTTTTTTTTTTTTTAATATCTTTCCTTTATGTAATCTCAACATTTATCTACAAATTTAATTGCTTATAAAATGATTAGACATTTAATATGAATATGTATGATATTTTTATGATGCAGATCTGACATGCAGCTTAACCTAATGCACAATCCCTGTGGGATTCTGGTGTTGGGAAACAAGTAATGAACGGTGAAGCTTTGTCCCAAAGTGCCCTTAATTGTAGGTCACCACTGTACCTATTCACAGATCATCATCTCGTTATATATTTTTCCTTTACTACTTCATAAAAAATAAAATAAATGAAAACAGAATTGTGTTGAATAAAAATATAAGGATAATATAGAATCCCGTGAAATTGGCGAGCATCCGTACAGGGGAATGGGAAACAAATTCACTGAAATTACTCTGAAATTAAATTAACGAGTTTAGCCCAGGTTGTTGAATAATGTGAATAAAAGTGAAAACATGACACTGCACTGCACTGCACTCTATACTTAGGCACACCAAGAAATTACTTAATCAGAAACAAGATGACGTCACGCCTATAAACAAGGGAAACAAAAGCAACATTAAAAGCTGTTACACTTACCCTTGCCCCATCTTTTGCTTCAACCAGTTAAAAATTTTATTCCCCTTCTTGTCCTTCTTCTTTCTGGAACTGAATTTGATTATTAAGCAATGATTTACAGGAAACGAAGAGGGTAAAATGGGTATATCGGCGGAAGAGAGTTAGAGTTGTGTTTATCGTCAAACTCGTGAAGAAGTGACACCAGACGATAACAGAGAAGGTCCACCAACTCAGCCGGTGACGGAGTTTCGTGCACGTCCAATTCAATTCCGCCACGTCACCAACTCTTCCTCTGCTCTCTACCACGTGTCGACGGTCACCGTCAACTCACTCTCTTCCGTCAACCAAACCCCAAAAAAGGTTCCAAACCAAATTTCACCCGAATTTCTTTTAAATAAATGAAAATAAAAACGAACAAGGCACGAAAAGGCGTCGATATATTCTCGCCGGCCAAAATTCAATTAAATTAAAATAAATTAAAACCCTAGCTACGGTTTTTTTTTTTTTCTCTTTCTCCGTCTCTTTCTAACTTCGCTTTCTCTCTCTACGGTAGATCGGCGGCGAGGAGGATATGGACGACGAGGAAGAGATCCAGTCGCATCCGTCGCCGGCGAGCGGATCCCCGGTGTCTTCTCCGCGGGCGAACGGACGGATAACGGTAACGGTCGCGGCGCCAGCGCCGGCAAACAGTTTGGCATTAGCGCTTCCAATTCAGCAGCCGGTGAAGGGGAACGGTGGCGGAGGAGGAGGCGGCGGTGGAGGGAGGGAGGATTGCTGGAGCGAAGGCGCGACGGCGGTACTGATCGACGCGTGGGGAGAGAGGTATCTGGAACTGAGCAGAGGAAATCTGAAACAGAAGCACTGGAAGGAGGTGGCGGATATCGTGAGCGGCAGAGAGGATTACACGAAGGCGCCGAAGACAGATATTCAGTGCAAAAACCGGATCGACACCGTAAAGAAGAAGTACAAATCGGAGAAGGCTAAGATCGCCGCCGGCGCCACCAGCAAGTGGCCGTTCTTCGACCGTTTGGACAAATTAATCGGTCCGAGCGCCAAGATCCCCGGCGCCGGAGGCTCCTCCGGTGCCGTCGGCACCAGCGCTGCCGGCAACAGTATTTTACAGTCGCAGAAAGTGCCGTTAGGGATTCCGGTCGGCGTTCGCGACGTCGTGAATCAGTATCACCGTCCTCAAAGGCCGGCGCAGCAACAACAACCGCAGCCGGTTCCGTTGAAGAACCAGAAGATTCAGTTCCGGCGCCGCGGTCCGCCGTTGGAATCAGATTCGGACGAGCGTGGCGCGTCGTCGCCAGCTTCGAGCGACAGTTTCCCCCCGGAGAGTTTCGAGCGGAAGAGGCCGCGGGTGATGAGTTCGAACGCAGGGAAAGGAAGCGAAGGAAGACGGAGGGCGAAGGGTTGGGGAAGCGCGGTGAGGGAACTGACGCAGGCGATTCTGAAATTTGGCGAGGCTTATGAACACGCGGAGAGCTCGAAGCTGCAGCAGGTGGTGGAGATGGAGAAGCAGAGGATGAAGTTCGCGAAGGATTTGGAGTTGCAGAGGATGCAGTTTTTCATGAAGACACAACTGGAGATTTCGCAACTCAAGCTTGGAAGAAAAGGTGCTAACCCTAGCAACAATCACCATAGCACCACCACCATCAATAACAATAACAACAATCATAACAATAATAGTGATAGTGAGTGAATGTGAGAATGAGTGAGGGATAATTAGGTTAAGCTTAAAGTTAAGGTTAAGGTTAGAATTGAATTGCATTAGCCTGTGGTGTATGAGTTTAGTTTTTATTATTATTTATCCCTTAATTGTTACAGTTAACTTAAGCGGATTGCTGCACCCTAAAACAGAGCAAGAAAAATTGCAGGAGTATGTGCTGAGTAGTGAATAATCTAATAATCTCTTTGCAGCAGGATGTATCAGTTCTCATAATGTGTAACACCGTTCTGGGTTATATTAGTATCAGGCATCATATCATCATTCATTATTCGTAGTTCTAGCATCAACTATTGTTTGTACATACTGGATATGCAACCTCATGGATACCAATTTAGTGCATTTTTAATTTCCTGCAATAGCTTGAACTTTATTATTAGATGAATTCCTGAGCTGTTTCTGTTCTTCCCTGGAGACACTGATATATCTATTAGGTTGATCGATCACCATCTGAAGAGACGTTTCTTTAAAAAGTCTATAGCACACAGACATTATCTGCCTTATCAAATGAGTGCACAGCAGACATCTTTTACAATGATGGAGTTTGTCTAATTTAAAGTGAGACACCACTTTAAAATGCACTTTATAAAAACATAAAGTTCGAATTGTTTAAGATATAGTAAATAAATGAAGTTGTTAAGATGTGAGTTATAAAACAATTTCTATTGATACTTTTTTTGTAAACAAAAGGTTATAAATTTACTCGAGTTCAAATCCCTTTTCTTCAATTTATTTTGTTGTTGAAACTGTGTTGCTCCTATACACAGTGCATTGAAGAAGTGATTATGGTCTCAGACATGACCTTGAAATTCAACACGGCACTAACAGATTCTTACAACTTAAGTCTTACAATCATATCATATCAGTTCCTCGAAGTGCCCAGTATATTATATTTAACCATAAGTGCTTATATCTAGAGAAATGCTGAATGTTAGGTAGATCGAAATTGTACTACTGAATCGGTCTGCAATCAATTGACTAAAAAATAAGTAAAAAAAAATGTTCAAATGACTCGAGTTCAAATAATGATATCATTAAAGCTCATATTTAAAGCATTGGATTCTGGTGGGTTCATAAGACCAACAAACAAAAAAGATAACATGTTTGGTGAAGTTTTAGTTGTTTTCCATTGCTATTTACAGAACAAAATGTAGGCACTGATTGCCACTTCCCTCGTATATTAAAAATAGAGAGAGAGAGAGAGAGAGAGGTACTTGATAGAGTCTATATTTAAGATTGATTTCCTCTCTGACAGCATTTCTGCATACTGGTTTTTGATTACCTTGGCTGAGAGTGTATGGTTTTTGATTGAGTAGATAAATTCAAATAACTTGTCTTGGTCAAGTACTTTGTTGTATAAAATCCTTCAAGTCTTTATCAATGATGCAAGTTTCAATATCTGTCTCCAAATAAAGTACATCTTCGTATCTATCCGCATATAAGGAACACAGATAACTTAACAACATCAAATTAAATTATGCACTTCCTTTATATTCTTCTTTGATCTTTGAAAATTGGAGTCAATTTTAAAAGTTTCAACTTTTATGTTACTAAAGTAAAACTGTATTTCTAATTGAAAAAAAAAAATTCTTTTCTCACACCTCAAATTAAAAGAGAAGTGTCTTTTAGTTTGACTACTAAATTTTAATAACTTTCTCTTATCATTTTTAAATAGTTTTAAAATATTAAAAATAAAAAAACAAAAGAACAAAAACTACTTGAAAGATGTACCTTAAAATTATAAGAAAAAATTGTCAAAATTTAATAATAAAAAATATTTTTCCTTATTATTGAAATAGCAAGTCACATAATTTGTAGCACAGTGCTCATGACAAAGTGAGCAACTTGATACGCCACAATCTGGATCCAAATAAATTTCATTCCAAGCTCTCAACTTTATTGAGATAATATCCTTACAGTTAATTAATTATTATATTTAATACATTATTCATTTGAAAATTAAAATCACCTCAAAAAGAAAATAAGATAACTAAAACTTTACTATTATTTTTTTTTATAAAAATCAAAGTCGGTTTATTTTGCTTCGTTAAAAACAATATTTAAGATCAGATGGCACAAGCATCTTATTGATAGAATTGGTACGTTACTTTTTTTAGCATTTAGCGTGATTATATATCTTCTAATACTTTAATAGGACAAAATTGATATAATTTACAAAGTTTTTTAGAACTTAATATAGTTATATATTTAAAATCGAACGAAAAAAAAATAATACTGATTTAAACTGAAATAGGAGCCCATTTAGAAAGAATAATACTTCAATATTATCTGTATTGATAGGATAAAACGCATATAGAACAACCTAAGTCTTATATTTCATCCTCAACCTATTGATTTCTAAAATTTATAATGGTTCCAGTTTTACTCCCTCAAATTTAAAAAATAAATATTTTAATTCCCAAACATTAAATTTGAAAATTTTTTTAAAAAAAGTTTTAAAGCTGTAGGATTCAAAATTTAAAGTTTTGGATTCAAGTTTTAGGGTTTAAAACTGCTTAAATTTTGAATTTAACGTTTATAAACTACAATTTAAAAAAAAATGCGAGACTAACAAAGTCATTTTCAATTTTAGAGAAAAAAAAAAGAGAACTACCTTAAATTTCAAAGATAAAAACATAATTAAACATTATCTACTTATCAGGTTTTATTTTAATGAGAAACACATTACATATCAATATTAAATATCCTAACATAAAGGCCAATTATTATGACTATTGTGAAGAAACCAAAACAGTCACAAACATTCATGTGAGGTTTAACTAGTAAATTAGTTAATTTTTTGTAGATCTTTTATGTATTTTGGTTTTTATAATTGTTTTTTATTTTTATAAGAGATTCAATATAATTTTTTGTTAAATTGACGGTAACATCATTTAAAAATATAATCATTTAAAAATAAAAATTTAGATTTGTCATGTTATTTTCTATTTTATAATATTTGATTTTGATAGTGACCCTTTTAATTAAAATTGATTCAGATTTTGATATATGATACTTCGGAAAAATCTTATTTATCAATTTGTTGAGAGAATCATATTGAGTTTTTTTATTTCTTTTACAAAAAATAAAAGCTTGGTTGAGTCCTTTTAAAAAAAGAAAAATTTAATTGAATAAATAAAAAAAATTAAAATAAATCAAAATTCTAAATATACAAAATAAATTACTAATTAAACTTTTTTCTAAAATATAATTAACAACACCGATTGTGAATGAAAATTCATTTTAATAGATTTTCATCATTGAATTAGCAATCCATCTATAACATTAAAATAAGTTTTAATTTCCATAAGTTATGACGAGAAGGTAAAAGTGCAAGAGTTTGAATTCTGAAATAATGGTTATGTGTAAATTTTTTATTTTTGAAAATTATTGAAATTAGTAGTTTTGAGAGAGAAGTGAGTAATATATTTTCCAAAAATGTTATGAGTTTGAGTTTATTAGTGAAGAAAAATGGTGGTCCCAAATAGGAAAGTAGTTACTATTGGTGGAATAACACCATCACTATCACACTCTTCTTTTCCTTTTTTTCTACCCAATACTTCTGCTTAATTAATTTCTTCTTCTATAAAACCTACTTCCATACAATTATAAAAACTATTAATGAAGATTAATTATTAATAATAATAAGCTGTACTTAATTTCCAAAAAAAGTTAAAATATGTAATATGTTGATTTTTAAAATAAGAAGAGTTTTTTAAAATAATAAATAAAGATAAAAGTAGAAATATGAATTATAAATATAAAAAATATATCTCTTTATATATTGTTACATATAACTATTTATTAGAATGAAACCGTGAGAATATTTTTCAGATGATTTTCTAAAAAAATTGATGAAGACTTTTTTTTATCAGTAACTTATTTATTTGATAATTTGAATATAAAATTACTAAAGATAGGAAAAAACAGACCCATTAACACTGTCATTAATTTCAGATTCCTATTTATTTTTCAAATTAAAAAAAAAAATTCTTATCGCAAATATGTTTTTGGGGAGGTTTAGTCGATAAATTTTTTTAATTTTAACAAAGATTAATATGCAGTAATATTAACACGATAAAGATAGTTAGAAAATAACTTCATTATCATAATAACCTAAGTAAAAAACACGTGTTTCTGTATAGAGAATGACAAGAAAAAAAAACTAGTAAAATAGAATAAGTTATATACTATTTCTTTATTTACATTGCACATATAAACTAATTTTAATTCACTAAAAATTTTGTTTTATTTTGATTTTCTTTTCTTTTGAAAAAGCAACTAAATTTGAAATAATAGTATTCTTAAACGACTTCAAGAGAAACAAAATTAAATACCTTTCATAGGCAAATAAACTTTATGCAATATAAGAAGTATCTTTTATCTTAATTGTTTTGAAATATAAATATTTTGTTTATTTCTCACTCTAAAATAAAGTTTCCTCCTGATCTTGTTAAAAGTAAAATTTGTCTTATCTCTAATCGATGTGAAACTTCCAATAGATCTTATTTTTTAAAAATGTTTGAAGATCAAATAAAGAAGATTCATTTAAATCGTTATACCTTAACTTGTATACCAAAAGAAAATACAAAAAATAAATAAATTTTATATGATTTATATATTTCTTTTAACTCACTTTTATACTGTCTAAATATATTTTTCTTGAACTTTGTCTATTACTCAATTTTCTTTCATTCACATTGATCCTTTGTATTCATCTTCCTCATTCTTGTTTTGTTTTATATAGTAAATTGTTCCCTTCTACCTTGTATCTTGTAATAGTAACAAATGAATGACAAGTATTGGTGATGGAATCCCCACATGGTGGCTTCTAGGGTTTGTGATTTACAATTATTGGGTACCTTTCATTCAACTTCAACTTTCCTATGAAATTTATGATTTCAATTTGGTGACAAAAATTAAGATGAAACTCGTTGCCTTGTGATTGGGGACACAAATTCGTTACAAAACCAAATCAATAAGACAAAATTACATGCCACTTATTCTCCAATCCACAATTTCGGTTTTCAATTTTCAATTTCCCAATTTTCTTTAGAGATAAGTGTTGCTTAAGAAATGTCCCTTTCTCAATTCAATCTTCAAATACAAGTAATTTTTTTTTAGTATAATGTTTTTTTTTCCACCATACCACAAACTTATAACACACATCATTTCGAAATTATACACATCAAATCAAACACTTTGACCATAATTTGAAACCAAGAAATTATTAAGTCATGCTTAATGTTTCAACCGTGATTTACGTACACGATTCATTATAATGAATGTTAGACATAGTTTTAATTATTTGATAATTAACATGAAAAATGTGATGAGTTAACAAATTTCAAATATGCAATATGCAAGCTCACCAATGGTGGGTTCGAATGGAAATTATAATAAGTCATTAATAATATATTTTTTTTCTTTTCAACTACTTTTTTAGGCCCTCAAAATACGACTTTGGTTTATTACGATTTTTATTATTATTTACAGGCTGGTTTGGTTATGTTATTTGACAAATCAATAAATTATTTTTAAATTTAAGTGAAAAATTGAAAAGTTTTTTAATTTAAAGCTGATTTTTGTTGCAAAGTATTTAAATTTAAATAGTAAAAGTACTATTTTAATGTTCACGTATATGGTTGGACCAGAAGAGAAGAAGAGAATGTGAAATGGAAAATACCAGTAAATTTTGAAAACGACAAAATTATCAAATAGTTAGGAAACACTAGGGATGTCAAAAAAATCCGTACCTACGGGTATCCGTGGATAAAACCCGCAACAGGTAGGAAATGGATATTAAAGATGGATACCCGTTATCCGCGGGTATGAGTATTTTTGATACCCGCATGTTAACGGGGCGGGTACGGGTATCATAGTATCCTTACCCGTGGATACCCGTACCCGCTAAACTTTACCTTATATATATATATATATATATATATATTAGTAAACAACATTATGAGTCTTCATCCAATAATGGTGGTCAGATTCTTACCCCATAAATGAGTAAATTACTTCCATATATTGTGGAGGTATTGATGTGTTATGGACCAACATGGAAGGTAATAAAATTAACATTTTTACTTAGATATTTTAATTACGTGATTGTTAGAAATTTTTACTGAACTTCTTATGTTTTAAGGCTCTTCTAGATTAAAATTGGACAACATGAAACTTTATACAATGTTACAAGAGGTGGACATTGATGAAGTTAGTAATTTCTTTAATATTTTATTCAAAAATAAACTACAATATAAATTGGTAGTGATTTTTTATTTGTTTGTTTTTCAAGAATCAATCGGAAAAATGGGACTTGTTGATCTAAGCACTAATTATGGTTAAATATTTATTTTTTAAAATATTTTTGTAAATACCGCGGATACCCGTGGATACCCGCGGATACGAAAAAAATAGACAGGTACCCGCATAACGGATACCCGACGGATATGGATATAAGTATGGGACAAATATTTATACAGCGGGTAGGGTACGGGGGAGCTACTACCCGTACCATATTCGCCCCGTTGACATCCCTAGAAAACACACTTGATTTGATTGGTGGAATAAAAAAATGTTTCTTTCTTTGATTGTTTCTGCGAGTTAATCTCAAATAAAAAGATTAATTACGCGTATTAGAAAAAGACCCTGCTGATTATTTTACACTTCAATGAATATTATAAATTATAAATATTATTTTTTTAATAAGCATATTGACTCAGTAGGGATAATAAGTTTTCTCCAAACTTAATTTACTTCGCTAACAAACATTTAATCTCAATTTAAATATAACTGTACAATGAGTGTTCGTAATTATTATTATTATTATTATGTTGTAAAGACTTTGAAGCAATACAATACAACAGTGTATGTACACTAGTGTTGACCACGGATTAATAAAAAATGACGAAAATGTCCCTTTTGTCCAATACAATAGATGCGTCAATTTCAAATACCCCAATCATAGACACAATAAAGTAATCAAAGGGTGAAAATGAAACACTGCATGCCACGAAATTTGAAAAACCATTATAATTGTATTTATTATAAGTCAGTGAATGACAAAAAAACATGGGAAATGAAACCTGGTTAATGTTTTTCTTGCCCAATGATTCGGTTTTTAAATTTTTAATTTTTAATTTTTGGGTACAATCACGTTTTGAAAGTTAACCACCATTTGTTGAATGAAGAACAATTTATCTGAAAGTAAAAGGTTCGGTCACGTTGGAGTCTGCCGCAGTCAATCATCACCGTTATTAACCACTGCGCAGTGTTTTTTTTTTTTTTTTTTTTTTTTTTTATTCTTATTTTTTTTTTTTTTTTTTGGGTTTTTGAGTTGAATCCTTGTTATCTGCTAATTAATGAGCGTTTTACAAAGTGCAAATGTGACAAGTTTTTGTTTTTTTGTTTTTGTCTGAACATTGTCATTCTCTGTTTCTACTGAGAGAGAGGGACGGTGTGGAGAGAGAAAGTAGAGGGGATTTGAAATGAAGGATGAGTAAAGCAAAAACCATCTTTTTCATTGTGGGGTTTTCGTAAAACTTAAATTTAAAAAACAAAAAAAAAGGAGAAAGAAAATGAGAGAAGAGAAAGAAAAAGAAAGAGGCTCATTTCCTCCACAGTGAGACACAAAAAGGGAAGAACAAGAAGAAGAGAGAAAGAAGAACATAAAAGACAAAGGAGCCAAATGCTGGTACCCTTTTGAACTCTAAATTGGAGGATCGGGTCACGCAATCGAAGATCTCGGACCTCCGTATCTGCACTTCACGTTCAATTCCACGCCCCTTCCACATTTCACTCCAAAATTTCAATGTAAAAAACTCATTAGGGTTTGTTCATTTTTGTTTTCCATTTTGCAGCATGGGTGTTTGTTTGTGTGTAACCCTGATAATGCTTGCTTGACTCCCTGTTGTTTATTTGATTATTGTGTTTTTTTAGTAAGTTTTTGGGTTTAGCTTGGTTGGTATTGGATTTTGGGTTTATTTGGTATCGATGCAACTTTAGTCAAGTTCAGTCTTTTGCTGAATCAGATCTATTTCCAATAGTTTCTGAGGCAAATTTGGGTTTCTGTTCTGTTGCAAAAGCTTGAACTTTGAGTCATGGGTTGGGATCTATGGGGTGGAATGGTTCTGTTGAGGGTTGCAACAAGTAGGATTTACCTTAACTGCATCTGGGTTGTGACTTGATTCTGTTCAATTTCGAACTTGGTAGAGAATGTAGATTTGTAATGTAATGCAAATAGGGAAATGACTCACTCAACGTACTTGTTCGTCTGACGCGGAATTCTGCAAGAGTTCTCTTCCTTTTTCTTTTTTTTAACCATGCTTCTGCAGAATCTACATTTTGATTTTGGGATTTCTCGTGTGTAGTGTTGTTGATGATGGTTGGTTCCAAATGGAAACGATGGTTAAGATTGCATTTGCTTGCGTGAAATGATCCGAAGAGTGACCGAGAGTAGTGCTACCTTCAATATAGGAAAATGAAGTCTGATACGCTTCTTGATTATGCGGTATTCCAATTGTCTCCAAGGCGTTCAAGGTGCGGGCAACCTTTTCCATGGAATTTTCTTGTTAATGTGATGTGCTTTTCTTATCAGAGTTTGTAATCGTGTTTCTTTGTTTTTCTTTCTATCATTGGACAGATGTGAGTTGCTGGTTTCAAGTGATGGAAACACTGAGAAACTGGCATCAGGATTGGTGAAGCCATTCTTGACCAATTTAAAGGTTGCAGAAGAGCAGGTTGCTCTAGCAGCTTCATCAATCAAGCTAGAAATTGATAGACATAAAAATGCAGAGGCGTGGTTTACAAAAGGAACACTTGAGAGGTAATAACATTGCCCTTTGATTGTATGCTCCGAGCATTTTGGTTTACCTTTTTGATTTGATTGGTTTTGGTGCTTACAGGTTTGTGCGGTTTGTTAGCACACCAGAAGTTTTGGAAATGGTCAATACCTATGATGCAGAAATGTCCCAATTAGAAGCAGCACGAAGAATATATTCTCAGGTAACAACAGAGACAAGATTGGTGCAGACAACTGAACTAAGCAATCACTTTTTTTTTTCTATCTTTTGTTGATATTTGCAATGTCTTATTTCAGGGGGCAGGAGATCAGCGTTCAGATCCACAGGGTATGTTTTCTTTGATAATAGACATGTAACCAAATAACAGGTCTCTTTGCAATTAGACCTATAACTCAAGACAATTTGGAACTTCTTAGTAACCACTCTGATGAATTTGTCTTATCAATTACTACTCTTAACTCTTAAGACACTTATGCTGCATTTTCCTGCTGAATATCTCGTAGTCATGGAGAGAAAAGTTGTGTTTCTTCTTTTGTTGTACAAAAGCGATTGAAAATTATTGCACAGTTATGACTTTTAGTTATATTATTGGCTGTCATCATGTTTCCATATATGGAAGTTTGGTTATTGTCAATGTTCATTACTTAATCTCACACTTCTTTCACTATTATTTCTCCTTGGAACATATCATATTTTACTGTTACAGTAATGGCAGCTGACGTATTTTACACTCTACATTGTTTACCATTAAATGAAACTATTATTATAATATAATCTTGAGGCCATATTTATGAACTTGCTACTGATTATAGATATGTGCGCACTTCTAAAATGTTTCCTTGTCTGTAATAGTGTGTCTAATTATTGCCCAATTCGGTGATAGCCTATACTGTATGTCATATTGATGGTGGTTCTTCTAAATCTGAGAGTAGATAGAAAAACGAAATTAAATGTGGCCAGAGAGGATATATAAAAAAGTAAAAAAAAAAAAAACCAATCTCAGTTCTTAAATGCCACATGCTCCCGTAATAATTGCCCCAACATAATTGCTTTATCTTCTTTGTTAAGTGCATGTCAAAATGGGTTGAGGGTTCAATGCTGACGCCTACCATAGAAGTAGAAATGAGGAATGAAATTCATCTAAAAAGTGAACACAACTGGGAAAGTAAAGACTAGAAAGAAAACAAGAATAAACACCATTTTTATTTGCTTCTAATATTCTTCAATTTTGTTTTTGATGAGTGGAACGATTGATGATCTTAGAAAATTGTGGTGAATTTGGGCAGGTGGGAATGGAGTAGGGGCAATAACAGTGGCAGATGCTACAACGTAAGATTTCATCAATTTCATCTACCTACGCAACATCTTGCATGTTCCTCTTACATATGTAATTGATTGATTTGTTGGTACGAGTTACTTGTGCAGGAAGGAACTCCTAAGGGCAATTGATGTAAGATTGAGTGCAGTTAGGCAAGACCTAACCACAGCATGTGCTCGTGCATCAGCCTCCGGTTTCAATCCCCACACCATCACTCATCTCAAACATTTTGCCAATCGTTTCGGTGCTCATAAATTGAAGTAAGTAATTTTCTTGAATCTTTAAAAATAGCCTTAATTAAGATAAAAAAATAATAAAAAAATAAAAATTATAATAGTAGTAAGTTTTGTTTTCGTTCTTAATAATTACGGTATAATATTGAATAAAATAAGAATATTATTAATGTAATGTGGTTGTTTAATTAATTATAATATTTTTAATTTTTGCGGTGCAGTGAAGCGTGTACTAAATATATGTCACTGTACGAAAGAAGACCGGACCTTATCAGTCACTGGCCAGGTGGCGATGACAGGGAACTCCGATCATCAATTAGTTCTGACATGTCCATCGACAACGACGATGGGCCCAACCAAGCTCAGGCCCAGGTCCAGGATCAACTCTCAGACCCACCAAAGCCCAAGTCTTTTTCCAACTTCGCTTCGCTGCGAAGAAGCAACACCAGCGTGAACTCGAGGGACGACACCAACGACGCCCCTGCCAAAGAGGAGACGGAGTCGCCGGCGTCGGCAACCGCGGCGTCGACGGCTCCGGCGGCTCGGAGGCTTAGCGTGCAGGACCGGATCAACCTGTTTGAGAATAAGCAGAAGGAGAATTCCTCCGGGAAGCCACCGGAGCTCCGGAGGTTTTCCTCCGATGTGCTGCGGCGGTGGAGCGGTGCGAGCGACATGAGCATCGACATCAGCGGGGAGAAGAAGGAATCGGATAGCCCCTTGTCGTCCTCTGTTTCGCAGACGAAGTCCCTTCTTTCGGAAGAGAAGGATCGAAACGACAACAAATCGGAGAAGTTTGGGAAAACTGATCAAGGGTCTTTTGAGGAGACAGGGAAAGTTTCCGTTTTTGACGAGGACATGAACGGGGGGTTTAAGGATCAGGTGGGTGGTGGTGGCGTTCCGGAGGCCGTAGCAGCGAAGAAGGGTTCATCCGAGGTTGTTGTTGGTGGTTCTATGTTGTCTTCTGGGGATGAGGATGTGAAGGTTTATGGTGGGGTGAAAAATCATGTGGTTGCACCATCACTTATTAGGGGACCCCGAAGTCATTCTCGATCCTTATCAGCACAGTTTGAAGGTGGCAATGGACTCAAAATGAGGGATGTTTCTGTTCGTGTCGATCAATCTTCACAGATTGAGGTTGAAGACTCTTCTTCATTCCCGAACAAGGATGAGGATTCCCAAATCCCAAGAATGAAGTTCCAGAAATCTCAACAGTCGAGCATGACACAGGGTAAAAGGGATGAAACTAACAGAAGTGCTCATGAATTTAGCAAGATGAAACAAGTTTTAGAGACTCAGGACAATGCACGTCCATCCTCAACCCCACCTTTAGAGCAGCAACATCAGAGGGTGAGGCAAGCTAAAGGAAATCAAGGGCTGCATGATGAGCTGAAAATGAAGGCTGATGAACTTGAAAAGCTTTTTGCGGAGCATAAACTGAGGGTTCCTGGGGACCAGTCAGGTTCTGCGAGGAGAGTTGAGCCGGCTGATGCACATACAGAACAGTCACAGTATAGGAAAGCTGGAGTAGGGGAGTCGACTCCTCAGTTGCCTTCCAGAAGCAATGTGACTGAAGTGACTGCGAGTTCAAGCAGTCTGGCAAGCTTTGATGCTAAGTCGGTTGCAAAGACGGTGGACAGTCACAATTCTGGTGATGCTTTGAGGCACAGTTTTTCTGATCTTAACTTGAGTGAAGATTCTAGAGGAAAGTTTTATGAGAAGTACATGAAGAAGAGGAATGCCAAGCTTCGAGAAGATTGGAGTATGAACAGAGCTGAGAAGGAAGCTAGGATGAAGGCCATGCAGGATAGCCTTGAGATGAGTAGAGCTGAAATGAAGGCCAAGTTTTCGGGCTCTAGCAACAAACAAGATTTAGCATCAGGTGCTCATCGTGCCGAGAAACTTAGATATTTCAAATCAAATATTAAGAGGGAGCAGGTATTCATTGCCTTGTTTTATGATTCTTGTGATATGACTGCAGAATTTTAATTTTTGGAATGCAAAGTTTGTGTTAAATTAAAAGCATGAAATTTCATTTCCAGTTCTGATTTAAATCCCCCTTCTTTTTGGACAGCATCCGATAGATTCCCTTCAGAATGAAGATGATGAGTATGTTTCTGAATTCTCAGAAGAGAAAACTTATGGTGCTTCAAGGCAAAGTAGGAAAAATTTTCCTAACAGACATACATCTTCAGTTACCCCTCGAACAACAGCTGTGTCGGTCTCACGTTCATCTGGAAGGAGAAGAGACAACCCACTTGCTCAGTCTGTTCCAAATTTTTCTGATTTAAGAAAAGAAAATACAAAGCCTTCTTCTGGAGTGGGTAAAACAACCCGTTCTCAGGTAAGGACGTATTCCCGTAGCAAAAGCACCACTGAGGATATGCAAGGAGTCAAGGAAGAGAAGTCGAGGCAAGCTCAGTCTTTAAGGAAAAGTTCTGCTAATCCTGCAGAGTTTAAGGATTTGTCCCCTTTGAACCCAGATGGGATTGTTTTGTCTCCATTGAAATTTGATATGGACGAAACTGATCTAGGCCCTTATGATCAATCGCCTAGATCTTTTCTTAAAAAGGGTAATAACATAGGTTCTGGTTCTGTTGGCAATGCTATCCGGATGAAAGCTTCAATGGCAACTGATACTCAAAAAAATAAAGAATTTGATGACCTTGAATTTGATGAGGATGATTCTTTGCAGATGGGCACAGAGGAACAGGATGACATTGAAACTATGGTTATCAAAGATATTGCTTATAATAATAATGGAAAGGTGAGTCTGAGCCAGGAATCCGGGAAGTCTGGTAATTCTGGATCTGAAATCGGTGATTCTACAAGGTCTTTTGCCCAGGTTGACCCTATTTCAGGAGGTGAAATGGCTTCTGGGTTTCCATCAACATTCAACGGTGTAAGATCTGTGCAGGATTCTCCTGTTGGAAGTCCTGTGTCATGGAATTCACGCGTGCCTCATCCTTTTTCATACCCGCATGAGTCATCTGACATTGATGCTTCCGTAGATTCTCCAATTGGAAGCCCAGCATCTTGGAATTCTCATTCTCTTAACCAGGGTGACAATGATGCTGCCCGAATGAGGAAAAAGTGGGGAAGTGCACAAAAGCCATTTCTTGTTGCTAATTCATCCCAAAATCAACCCCGCAAAGATGTCACTAAAGGTTTTAAGAGATTGCTAAAGTTTGGGAGGAAAAATCGTGGATCCGAAGGTTTGCCTGATTGGATCTCTGCAACAACATCCGAAGGAGATGATGATACTGAAGATGGCCGAGATTTGGCCAATCGGTCATCAGAAGACCTGAGGAAATCAAGAATGGGATTCTCTCATGGTCATCCTTCTGATGACAGCTTCAATGAAAATGAGCTGTTCAATGAACAGGGTAACATATTCTTTTCTCAGATTTATTGTTATTGATTACACTTGGTTATTGCTTAAAATCTAGATATTTAAGTGGTTATATTTTTTATTTGTTATTTGATCTTGCCAATATCTTGTGTTATTCCTGCTATTAGGAAGTGGATCCTTTAATTTACTCATTAATGTCTTTCAACTGTTGGTTTCACATCTAAAAAATTATACCTGTTCATAGATATTGATTTGGAAGGACAAGGAAAATTTCAATTAATGTCTTTCCTAACTTTCGTTTTTTAGTAGACTCAACTTTTAATTGATAATTCTGTTCTTGATTCCTACAGTCCAATCCTTGCAAAGCTCTATCCCAGCACCTCCTGCTCATTTTAAACTGAGGGATGATCACATGTCTGGAAGTTCTTTAAAAGGTGATGCCTGGGTAACATAATTTACTATAGGTCAAATTTTCATCCTTTTTTGGTGTAGTTTCATGTGTCAGGTTGATGAAGTAGCTCTGTAAGTTGTCAGGAATTCTCAAAATGTGTCCTCTTTGCATTTCATTGATTTTGGTAGTTCTTTATTGGATTAAGGGGCCAATCTTTGGAATTGTTTTACTAAGAATGTAAACCTTGACTCCCCAAAGTAATATTATGCTTTTGTTAGTATAGACTTGGGATTCACATATGCTTTTGGATTTCTTTTTATTGATTTCAAGAATGATAAGTTTGATTTTCTACAGATTTAGTATCTTTTACACGATGTCATAGTTACATGTTAACTTCAATTTGTGCAGCTCCCAAATCATTTTTTTCACTATCAACTTTCCGAAGCAAGGGTAGTGACTCGAAAACCAGATGAAATTCCACTGATTGGGCCTGGCAAGTAATTGGGATCATCTCAATGGTAGAGGTGTAAAGGACAATATTAAATATGATACAGAAAAGAGAGGTAGGCTCGATACAATGATCTATATGAAAGATATATGTGATTGGGGTTATGTATATTTTCTTGGACTCATGAGGTTTTCCCCTATGATTTAGTTAGTCATGGTTGTGTTGATATATGCTGCATTCTGTAGTCAATGAAGAGTCGCCTATTGGTGCAGTGTCATTGTAATTTTGGCAGGAGTGGCATTCTTTTGCTCCTTTATTTTGATTTTCTTGTGTGATGTATATCAGAGTTGAACTCCTGTTAGAATGAATCAGTACAGTCAGAGTTAAGAAGAGTAATGTGATTGCGGAGCAAAATAGTAGCTTTCAAAAGATTATTTCCCTCTCCCATGAAAAGAACGAATAAGAATTTTGATTATTTCAAAAGATTGTTGCTTTTAGCTGTATGAATTTTCAGCTATTAATGCTCCTTTTCATGACCGCTACACGTTACTTAATGTAAATCATCACAGTAAATAAACACGGTCGTTGATCCTTCTTACCTTGTGATTCTGCATCCATTACTTACGATTAAGAAGTTTGTTTAATTTCTTTAAAAGCGATTTAAGTTTTTAGTTAATGCTTCTAACTAGTAACTACGAAGACGTTATTCGGAATTTATCAAATATGCTTAACGGCAAAGAAAGAAAAATACAGCGTGAATGATAATGAGAAATGCAAGGACAAGGTATCAGATCATCTTTATTTGCCACATAAAGAAACAGACGAACCAATGTTAGCCGACACAATCTTTTATGATTTGATCACTTCTAGGAAACAATTCGGCCAATCAACAATAAATAAAGGCACGAATGTTGTCATTTGATTTTCTTGGATTAAACGTACTATTATATTATTATTTATGCAGCAAAATAATGCACTTTGTACCCTATCTTGTTTTCCAGATTCCTTTCTGTACAGTACATTTTTTTTTTCAAGTTAAGTTTCGCCCATCAAAAAAGCTGGCATCTTGTGAAACTCACAATAAAATTACCGTCTTTTATGTACTCGTGTCCTTGAGGAGAACACTGTGCTTTGTAAATTCCACTGTAAGATACGAGTCTTTTATTGTTAATGTTTGTATATTCCCTTTCTTTTTCTTCTGAAATATTCCTTTCAAACTATTACCTAGTCAAAGAGTGATGCCACCAACATACTTTGCAGTCAGAAGATAATCTCTACATGACAAATGTATAGTCCTTGTTGGTTTTTGTTCTGATTACGGATAATGAAAGAGAAATGTTGAATTGATGTTATAAAAAAACTCACACGAGTCAATTCAAAACCAACATGTCCTCTAAACAACAACGGCTAAAATCGGAAAAACCCAGTCATAACTATGCTCAGCCGGCCACATAGCTTTGCATGCCGTCCATGCACAACACAAAGGATCAATGCATAAAGCATTCCCAAACAAAAAGATAAACCAGACCTTCTATATAGACAGGGAGGGCAAAGACCCTTTACCTGTTTGGTTTTTTGTTCAATCTATTGTCTGACTATGCTAGAAAACATGGGTGGAACAATCTAAGTTGTCTGATTCATACATTGTACCAATCTCCATGGACCTCTAATCAGAAACTAGAACTTCTGTTTTTATTCCCCCCCCATTTCATTCCTTTTTCTTTTCTTTCTACTACTACTTTTCTTCAAAACTAGTTGCATGCAAGCCATGGATGATTCTTTTTCCTTTGATGGTGACTCCTTCTCGAGCCACCAGAGACGCCACTATCCAACACCAGCGAGTTATCACAGTGTGTCTCGCTCTGGCTCTTTCATACCATCTAGCTTTCACAGCGATGCCACTTCCACAACAAGAGCTCGCCGCAACCGAGTTCCTACCACACCCTTCGCTTCAGATGATGATCACTCATGGCAAGAAGAGGTTTCATGGAACTTTGAGGCCACCGGGTGGCACCATTACAGCACAAACTTCGGTTCTCTTCTGACTCCATGGCCAGCTAGCTCCCCTTCTGATCACAGCCGAATATTTCGACGATCAGCCAATGACTTCTACCTTTCAAGAACAAGTGGGTTCAGAGGTATCGCAAGCTCTTCTTATGAACACTCTGGCTATGGTAGAGTTGAACTTAAGAGCTATGTTGCGAGGGACAATGATCATAGTTACTTTGATCGTGGATTATCTACATCGGGGTTAATCCACCAGCAGAGTAGCAGAAAAAGCAAGAGTAGTCCATTGGCTGTGGAAGATGAGCTTAGTATGATAGATTATAGCATAACAGAAGAGCATGTAATTTCACCTAATGGCAATGGTCATGATCTTGAATCCCCATATCTTAAACATGGTCATGGTGATTATGTTGGTCATGGACTACCATCACATGATGGTAACCATGTTTACGGAAGTGGTGGGGGCTATGCCTATCGCCACCATGACATTGAGAAGTATTCATATGATGAAGAAGGTGAGGAGGACATGGATGAGGAAGATGCAAGTCCTCCAAAGGCTGTTGGATTGTTCAGCTTGTTTAGGTACTCAACAAAGTGGGATTTGATGCTTGTGTTTGTGGGGTGTTTAGGGGCCCTCATAAATGGAGGATCACTTCCTTGGTACTCTTATCTTTTTGGAGACTTGGTCAATAAGATTTCAGAAGCAGACAAGGACAAAAAGCAGATGATGAAGGATGTAGAAAAGGTACTAATCTTTCCTCTTTCCTTCTTTATTTCCTTCTTTAGGGTTTAGAAGTGAATTTTAAACCCAACTTAACCTCACAACACCGGTTTGTAAAGTGAGATTTGCAGACACTTATACTTATCTGTTGTAGATATGAACTTGCAACACTTTTCTTGGTCAAATGTTTGTGTTTGCACTGTGCTGTGGAGTTGAAGTTTATGTTGTGATTTTCAGATATGCGTATTTATGACGGGGCTAGCTGCTGTCGTGGTAGTTGGAGCATATTTGCGTAAGGAGATTAAGACATGAGTGATGTTTAAGTTGTAGTTTGTTATGATCTTCATGATGTGTTTGTTGCAATAATTTTTGTTGATGACTGAAATTGGCAGAGATCACATGTTGGAGGTTAGTGGGGGCGCGATCTGCACAGAGAATTAGAAGTGAGTATCTGAGAGCAGTTCTTAGACAGGACATTACTTTCTTTGATACAGATATCAACACAGGTGATATTATGCATGGAATTGCAAGCGATGTTGCACAGATTCAAGAAGTTATGGGAGAGAAGGTTCTTTCTTCTTTCTTCTTTCTCCTATTATACTCACAGCTAAACTGCAGTAATATAATTTTCACTTCTGATACAGACTTTTCATACAAATAAACT
>Ga0214544_1003358_pt1 | contig 33142 bp, 17 predicted proteins | sample CNSS3metaG_FD_160074 | JGI IMG/M metagenome (GOLD analysis project Ga0214544, IMG submission 160074) | Root nodule microbial communities from cowpea collected in UCLA plant growth center, Los Angeles, California, USA - CNSS3 | ecosystem: Host-associated > Plants > Roots > Nodule | place: USA...
GTTGTAAAATATTTATAGTTCACTTCATTTATTTTCCACTAACCTATCAAATTTTGTCATTTTCAAATTATGCTTTTTGAATTATCTATTTTCTTATATCATTTTCACGTTTTACTTCAAATATGCTGGAATGACATCATGCATAATTATGACTCATTGTTTTATTATAAACTAATCTTTACAAAATTTTATCGAAGTTCTTAAAAAATAAATATGAATGACCAAGTATTTTTCTACTTTAGTTTTTTACATAAGTTTACCCCCAAAATGTAAAATAATAATAATAATAATAATAATAAATGGTTACTTTATTAAAGAGACATAATTTAAAAAAAAAAAGATAAAAACTAATTGAGTGAATTGACTATTTGTCCGAGGGTTGTAAATTTTGAATGTAGAGAGGAATTATTTTGCATAAAAAATAAAAAATCAAATGATTGATTTCATTCTAATGCTTATTAACATTTCTTTTTATTTGGTTGATCTCATCTCACTGATACTCGCATTAGTCAGGACATCTCAATCATAGACTGTGCTTTCAAAATATATTACTTTTTAATATATTAAAAAATAATTTAATATATTTTAAAACATGTGCTACGTCTTCAAAATACACTAATTTTAATATATTAAAATTTTTCAATATATTTTACAACATCAAAATAAGTACATATAAGTATAGACAACACAAAAAAGCTCAACAAAAAATTTAAATATTTTTGTCTCTCTGAATTTGCACTACAATACAAATTCACAACCTCATTAAGATATCATGCAACTGGAATAATCCAACATTAAAATATCTTATACAAAGGTAGCAGTCGATAAAGTCGTGAAAATGAGATAGAAGATAACATAAAACCTCTGTTTTATGTTTAGTACATTCCAAAAATAAACAGAACTGGATGTGATATTAGAAAGTGATAGATTTGCACTCCGCTTTCATCAGAAGTGAAAAAAAAAAAGCTCCATTCTGTTTTGTCTGGCTAGCCACACGCTACCACAGTGCCCTTTCTCTATATTAGTTATTAACATAATATAATACAAGGAAATTTTACAGGAAACTATATACTGCTTTGCCTTTTCAACACAAGCACAAACCTATGTTATTCTCTCATTCTTTATGAACTATTGATTCCTTAGTGACTCACTTTCAGAGATTAGATCGATTGTGGTGGGTGAACCTGTTGCAGAAGTAGCTGTAGAAATTGAATTAGTTGGTGTGTGTCCTTGAACCTCTTGAGAAGGTTGCAACATATTTGCAGCAGAAGCCGTCTCCTTTGAAGCATTCATGTTAACTTTTATCCTGCATTTGCAATAACTCCATTTAATATGCTTCTTACAATAAGCTAACAATGATATAATTTTACACACTAAACCAAATACGAAGGACACATAATGTTAGCTTGCAACAAAGTGATCAAAATAAACTGGTTGCATCAGATGACAAATAAGAGGAATCAATTGAGAGCTTACTTGTTATGGATATTGACATATTCATCAGTTTCATCCAATATCTCCTCCTGAAATACACAAATATTTAATGAAGATTGATCAAACCATACAGCTAAATTAAAAGGCAATAGAAGCAAAACTGCAACTTAACAAGAATAGTAAATATGAAGCTCTTAAGACTCTGGCAACAAAACAACCCATTCTAGCAGTTTGAAACATCTACATATAACAGGGAAATAGTCCTGCAGAATTCAAATCAAGCAGTTCCTTCTTCAATAATTAACTATAAAAATAGCACTTAATTCTGTATCGGCAGAAGATAATTAAAGGTGAATATATGGGTGAAAAAGCAAAGAGACAGAGTTCATCATCTTGTCAGCGAAAGCTAGAATTGCACCATCAGTGCTAAAAAAGAATACCAAAACAAATATACAGGATTAAATAATTTGGAGCACAAACTGCTAATTCTAAATGCACTTAAGCATCTAACCTGAAGAAGCTCTTCGATGACATCCTCCATTGTAATAACACCAACAACCACTTCATTGGGTGGAAATACTGGCAGGGGCGCATTATCAAGGTCCAGGATGCAATATGAACACCCTCTATGTCGCTTTTTAAAAGCAGGAGTTGCTGGTGGACTTTTCTTTGCTTGTTGAGCACCATCAATCTTAGTAACAGTAGTCAAAGTATCACCTGACTCCAATTTAGAACCTAAATAGGCAGCCACAGTGAGGTATAAAAAGGTAGTCAGTCACCAAGAGTTTCACTTGAGAACCGCAAAGAATCATAAGACTAAAGAATACAATTGAGAACATATCTAAACATACAGAAAGAAAACCACAAAATTGTGAAGTAAAAAACCACATGGTTCTGAAAATAACCTTCAGAGAAGGAAACACAAATCGAATACAAACGACAATGTCTACGTATAAAAGCTTCCTCAAATAACCAGGAAAGTGACAGGAGGATTAATGACACTTTCAAGCGAACTAAAGTACAATTTATCATATTTTGCTGTAAGAGTTCAACAAATTGCAAACAACACATAATATTTCGAAAGCACATACTCAACAAAGAAACTGAAATTTATTATACTTTTATTTAAATCTCTACCTTTATCCAAGGTTGCATTCTCTCCCTTGTTCTTATAGTTGTCACTGAGATCATGTTGTTCCCCATCTTTAACCTTTTTTGGGGCCTCGTTTTTACTGTTTAGATCCTTATACACTACTGCAATATGACTGTGACCCTTCTGAAATTCGTTCAATATATCATACAGAGGCATGTTCTCTGAAACACTGTAGGATGAAGAAATAATGACTACCTTGTAATGGCAAGCATATCAACCATACACATATGCTATCTAGTTCGTATGTAAGGACAATGTATCTCATGTCATGTGTGAAAAAGGATTACCGAGGAATTTTTCTGATGACCATTTTTCTTAGAGGAACTGCAGCCTTTGAATCAACCATAAAGAGATTTTTCACCTGCGCATACAAGTGTGAACAGAAGATTAACTAACAAAGAATGAGTGGCATAATCGTGCAAAGAATGTTTTTGTTATCGCTAAGCGACACAATAGCGGATGAAAGTGCTGGATTTCCTCTTTTTCACCATTTCTCCCGCAAAGAATCTATTTTATTTCGGAGTGATTTGACAGTAAAGTTCTATTATATATCAGTTACACCCTTCTCACAATATCAGATTCACAATCTATTACTACATATATCATGAACAGTAATCATAATCAGGTCTGATAGAAGATCTCACTCAAGCTTGACATTAATCCTTACAAGCTTTTTCATTCATAATAACAGTAAAGGCAAAAAATTAGTATGATAGTATGATATTGTTACCATTTGATGTAGCCAAAATGCAACAACTTATAAAACCAAACAAATAAATGAAACTTGACTTAATAATATTCATCACAAATATCAAGTCGTCCAATATGATTACAAGAGTTAAAACACAAACATTAATTATGAACGTTATCAACTGGCCATCTATAATCATGTGCATCTAGTTACAAAATCTGAAGCAGAAGAAAATTAGAAAAATTACCAGAACAAGTCCAATAATATTAGTTTTCTCTCCTGCATAAACTGGAACTCTACTATGACCAATTGTCATTATCGAATTCAGTGTCTCCCTTCAGTGCAGACACAAAGGACATGATTAGAACAAAAGAAGATATAAGAATAGTGGAAATAACATAAAGAATTCACAAACCCACAAATTTAGAGTTGCATCCAGATCAAGGGAAAATGCCTTTGATATGGGAGTCATGGCATCTTTTGCAGTCTTTTCTGTCAACTCAAGTGCCCCAGTAATGATGGTCGTTTCGTCATGAGTTAAATCTCCTCCTTTACCGGCCTAGAAAAGAAAACAATCACGTATCCATGTTACACGAGAGCACAAAACAGTATCATACTGAAATAACTAGGACAAATTATAAATTTGAAATCCACGCTCAAAATATTATACAAGCACATTCAAATGAATATAAAGGCAAAAGTTTTATAAATCCTCTAAAACTTGAATATCCAAAATTTCAATCATATATGTTAAACACAAACACCTCATTTCCATGAAAGTTCACAAAAGTCTTGAGCTCTGCCCTCTTCAAAAGGGCAGCATGTCCTTTACCCAACATCCAATCAAGAACCTGAAAACATAACAACCTCCATCAGAATTTTCATTTAATATAGTAATCATACAGTTTTTACACGCATATCCCTTTTCAGATATATTCTAGCGTGATTGGTTTCCCATTTTAGATGTGTTTTTCAGAAACTAAAAATTACAGCTTTCGCTTCTCAACTGTGATTCCCTATTTCCAACTCCACACATCCAAACATGTCATTCAACTCCTCACCAACAGCTTGCAGTGGTAGCAATCCATACGCATACCTTACTGATTGGATAAGAAACCGGGTAGAAAACAAGAAGAAGAACACGAACAAACGGAGCCAGCGTTGCTCCAACTGTCAATCCATATCTTGTGCAAATTGCCTGCGGCAATATCTGCACCAATCATAGAACAGGGAATCGTCACTCAACAAAACAGTCCAACTTCGATTATCCACATGACACGAATCAATACTAACCTCTCCAAACATGAGGATGAGAGTGACCGAAATCAAGATTGCAGCAGCAGGATGCACCAGCGAATCAAGAAAAATAGGAAGAGCCTAAAAATAGAAACATTAAATTTAATAATATTATTAATTATTATTATTCTCATTATATTTCTATTATTATTATTATTATTTAAATTGGTCAATTGACAATACCTCCATGGCCAAGGAGTTTCCAATTAGAAGCGTGCAAAGCAGAAGATGCTGGTTCTTAACCACTGGATAAATTTTCGCTGCAAATAAAGAAGAAAAAACGATGAGTACAAAGGAGTGATACTAAATTAGAATTGTGCGAAGGTGGAAAAGGGGACGGTACGAACAAGCGTGAATTCGATCCTGAGGACGACCAGATTTCATGAGAACTTCGAGGTCGACGAGTCCGAGGGACATGAGTCCGAGAGTAAGACCAGCCATTAGGCCCGCGAAGCAGACCAATCCTACGATCACCAACACGTACAATGAGAACTTTGTTCCGCAGCACGCTATCTCCGCCGCCATCTCTCTCACACACACACTACAAAAAAAAAGCACTGCACAAGGCGAAGGTTGTTGGTGTTCTCTTATTTTAAGGTCAGAGGTTAGGCGATGCTGATGTTATCAGCTTTTTCCTTCACTGTTGTGTTTCTTACATCAGAATAATGCGTGTGGGTATATAGATGGTATAAAAATAATAATAAATGGTAATAATGAGGAAAATACCTAATTCCTTTCTTTATTGTTTTGTTACAGTGCAGGTTGACTGGTTTTCCCAATTCAAAGGCTGACTCGTGTCACTTGTCTCCTGCTTTTACTTCCTCTTCTTCCACATAGTTTTTTTTTTTTTTTTTTTTTCTTCTTCTTCTTTTATTGGTAATTACTTTTATGTCTTCTCTCGAAAACTTAGTTTTGGACCTAAAACCTAAACTGGAAAAACAGAAATGACTTGAATAAGTATCTGTAGCGACATTTATTGTGACGAGATTAACCAAAAATATACGCAAAAAAAAATAAAAATAGAAAGATAAGTATAACAATTATTTGAGGGAGGGAAGGGCCACCACAATGGTGGGGGAATTTAAAACTCCAGAAATTGCAATTTTCTTATAATGTTTTAAATTATAACAATACTTTTGTAATATAAGATTTATTATAATATGCAACTATCAATCATGAAGGGGAAATTTTGGAAAGACTTTCACTAGAATAATAGTATTTTTTTTTATTAACCAAAAGATTTAGACATATTTTTAATTTGTTTATCTTATTTCTACAAATACTTGTAAAAAGTTATCCACACTCTGGTCAGAAATATAAGCACCGCTTAATTATCTTTTTACTGATTAGTGGTTATCACTCTTCCCACGTGTTAAGCACTTCATTAATCTGACTCTCTATAAAACAAAGGGCAATACCTTAATGGTGTTGTTTCATAATTAAATCTGAAGTTGTATTATATATTATTTTTTGAATGTGGTTCAAAATTCTTTTAATGAATTAAGAAATATAGAAATTTAGTCGACTTCTATGGAAAACTTTTTTTTTTAATATTTGGTTGAACATGAAGGAAAAAGATATAATTAAGTATTAAGTACATATTAAACTATATAATTGCAACAACAAAAAATGCTACCTAGTGCTATTTAAAACTAATATTTAAATATAAACAAAATTTTGCCAGTTATGAAAAAGAAAGTACTATATCTAATAAGATACATTAAAGGCTTATTACTTTTTTTATTACAAACTTCATTTCGTGGACTTTTTTTAATAATTATAAATCGTTAAAATACAATAACTTCATATATTATCCTTTAGCATATTATTATCATTCTAACTTCGAAAACCTTTCGATAGAACACAATCTCATTTTTCCTCTTATTATATTGGACATATCAGGTTATTTCACAAACACATGCAATTTATTAAATGACACTCATCATCAATTCATATCAAGGCTCTTTCAAAAGGTCGTGAATGGGGTCCTCATATTCAATGCACAGCAATTTTTAAGTTGAGTTATAATTAGGTAATAGTATAATATTTTTTTGAATTGCCATTAAATAATTTCTTATCCTGAAAAAAATGAATTTTATCTTCTGCTAAATAAAAGTTAAATTTGATACTTAACACAAACGCCACAGAGAAGAGCCTTTAACAGTGCATAATTATCTCAACAAATTTCTGATTGTTTTAATTACTACAGAAAATTATGTAGGGATTACGACATTTAATTACTTCCTAAAATACTAAATGGAAAATAAATACGAACAGTGAGCACATAGTTTGATCTTTTTAATAATTGACACACGAATCTGTAATTAGGCAAAAGAAGAAAATTAAAAGTCAATAAAATATTAATATTTTATTAGTTAGGAACATTTTACAGGTATAGTAGTTTATACTGTATCCTGGGATAATATTCTTGCAAAATGGTACCCTTGGATACGCATTTATTGGCTTCTGCGTCTTTGTTCTTACATTAAAATATTTGAATGAGGTGGAAGGACGGTTTTGCATATCTGTTTTGTCCATTCATTTTTTCTTTTTAACCAAATTAAAAATTTCCAACTTGGTTTTGTTGTACATGGATTCAGGAATTAATTTTAGGAACATGTGTAAACGAATCTTAAAAATAGTTTTAATATTATTGAGATCAGATAATAGAATAAAAAAATACTTCAAACTATAAGTTCATTCCAATTAAATTTTACTAATCATAGTTTTGTCTTTCATTTAATTTAAGGTAACTAAATAAAATAAAACTGTATTAGTGGTAAAAAAATGGAAAAGGAATAATTTTGGTGTCACTTAATTGGCATATTGAAGATTCGTCTTATGATTCCCACGTGAGTTGGTGAGTTGAGAAGTGAGTTGAGAATGGATGCAAAAGAACTTGTCCCTAACCTAACAGTCTCATACTAGAGTATTTGAAAGTGAATATATTGATTCATTGTATATCACAAAGTAGTTTAGTGAATAGATGCAACAAACCTAATAACACTAATTCGAGTTGACTTAAGTGAAAACAAAAGTTGTACTGTATCAATAACTTCAATGTGGATACATTTTCTCCCTATATAGGGAGGTTTTGCATTTATGCGCTTAGCTTACCAAAATAAGCATAGGCCTTTATTGATGTACGATAATGAAGCACTAGAAAAGTGAATTTTTTACGTGAGATTTATGGTAAAGAGAATATGAAGAATGAAATACTAAAAAGATAAAAATATACTGTAAAAATGAAAAGTTGATTTAAGATTTGTAGGACAATTCAATAAATTTATTATGTACATGGAACTGTGTATCATTGAAGAATCTGTACTTCTTATCAGAAAAATGGTATGAAATTAGATTTGCAATCTTAAAAATAAATAAATAAATATATAAATATTATGTTTTACTGGGTGACTCACAAAAATGGTATTGGATCAGATAGTTCATCTTAAGTACCATTTCAGATGAATGCACTATGAATAAAAAAAAAAAATTAAATACGAGAACTTATTTTATAAAAAATAAGTGATATAAGTAAGAATATTTAGGTAGTGCTCGTAGTTAATTTAACACAATATACCAATGTAAAAGGTAAGTCGCATATTAAATAAAGATAAAGATAAGAAAGTTAATAACCAGTAAATCTTAATTTACGAGATGCTTTAAATTATAATATTAACATGATACCCACAACTTAAACTTGATCACTAATATATAAATTTAAAATTAATGAAGTTATATATTTTGATCCGATTTTTTTCAGTATATTTCTATATAAGCATGCCTTAAGTTTTCATTATTTATAAAAAAGAAATAAATATTTATACATTTTAAAAATAAAACTGACTTAAGAAATATCACATAAACATAACAAATGTCGTGCCGACAATGCCTATTAACGCAAGAACACTTGACCTTCTGGTTCAACATATACAGCACTTGCATTGTCTTAGGTAGTAGGTATATTATGAAGAAGAAAAAAAAAAGGCTTGCAAGCGGTTAAGAGTTGATTTTAAGTTTGGAATTTTATTGCACCAATTAATAACCTATTTTTAAGAATATTTTAGTCATTAAAAAAAAGTTAACTTTTATACTTTTAAAAAAGAGATGATTAAAGAGTAAGATAGTGAGTGTAAAATATTTGTAAGAATTTATTGGGTCTTAAAATAATACTACTGTACCTTTTAGGTCAATGAGACTGATTAAAAAAAATCTTAAATAAAATTTAGTATACCTACAAATTAGTCTGGGTGTCTTACCCAAAAAGGAATTATAAAAAGAAGATCAAAGTGGTGATAATTAAACAATTAATGAATGAATTGAATATTAAGAAGGTGAGTTTAATAATTTATGATTACTTACATGGGAAAGGCAAGGATGGAAAGTATATGTAGTGGATTGAATAGTTGTTTTGTTGTTATCCAAGTTGAGGCAGGCACATGTTGCAGTGGTCGTATTTAGTGGGAACCACAGAATGTCACTTTTGCGGTTGAAAAATGACAGGCGAGGGAGGGAAAGGGTCAGGTTATGCAGTTGTGGTAGTCGTGGACTGCATTCTTACCTTGCCTTTCACTAACCCAAGAAGCCGAGGCATCCCTCGTTGTGTGTGGTTCTCTTTTCCTTATCCCTACCCTAAAATCTTTAAACTCCGCTATATATAAATATAACATGCATTATCTTCTTCACAACCTCTTCTTAATCCCTTATTTTCTGAAACACACAACAACCATGTCAGATAAAGTAAATGGGTTACCGGAGGACCAAGCGTGGCAAGAGCTGAAGCTCCCAGAATTGCTCAACACTGATGCTGTAAGAGAAATCCATGCAACGATCGAAAAAGAATGGGATTTCCTTCAGAGGTCAGCTTGCCAAACTGCTGCGGGAAGGGCTCTGTGGAAGCATGCCATCCATGATCCACTCGCTGATTTACTGGCAGGGGAGACTTACTTGAGAAACCTCCATGAAAAGATCAAGAACGACCGTCTTAACAATGCTCGTGAAATTTCTGGAGTCATTCTTGCAGTACGAACCCTCTGGTTTGATTCTAGGCTGGAGGATGCCCTCAATTCCCCAAGTGGCAGAGCAGCTCAGGTTGTTCTCCTTGGCGCAGGTTTGTCGACATCAGCCATTAATTTAATTGTCTTCTTAACAGCTTTTTTGAGTAATTAATATTGGTAGCTGTAACTGAGGATAAGTAATTATGTTGGTCAAATGTGGCTGTGCGATTTTGTTGTCTCTCAGACAATAATAGCGTTAGGCTAAAAAATTTGAGGACGTTTGGGTGAAATTCCCAACGCCTTCAGGATCACGTTACAAGATATTTAAAGGCCACCTCCTTGATTTTGACAAACCAATTCTTATATCATCACTAGCAATTTTTTGGACCACAGACTATCTAGCAATCAGATAAACATAATCAATGACATCACAATCCAGGGCACCTGTCCATATTCTTAGGAAATTAGATTGTTAACTGTCCATGCGTATTGCATTATATTTACCCTAGCAGTTATATATACTCGTGAATTTTTTGTACAAAAAGTATATATTGATAAAGTTGGAAGTTTTAATGTAGGAATGGACACGAGAGCATACCGTTTGAGTTGCTTGAAGGACAGTGATGTGTATGAGGTGGACTTTTCAGGAGTGTTGGATGTAAAGACCACTATTTTACAAGCGGCTGCGGACTCGGCGTACGACTCGCAACATATTATGTCCAAAGCCAAATCCTTAACCAGAGTAGCAGCCGACATAAGAGAAAATGACTGGATGGAAAAGCTTGAGACTGCGGGATACATACCTCAAAAGAGCACTGTTTGGATTCTAGAAGGTATCATCTACTACCTCACCCAATCCCAAGCCATGCAAGTGCTGAAAATATTAGCTAACAAATGCGCGTCAGCACACACAGTTCTCTTAGCAGACTTCATGAATAAGCCATCAACCACTCTATCCAATTCAGTATTCCAATTTTACAGCGATTGGCCAGACCATCTCTTGCCATCCATAGGGTTCACTAATGTGAAACTTTCACAAATTGGAGACCCAGATGCCCATTTTGGTCTCTTAAATGATCCATTAAATCTCTTCAACAGGCTCCGCAGTTTGCCCAGATCGCTACAAACCAATCCAGACGATGGAAAGCCATGCTGCCGATTGTACTTGGTGGAAGCTTCTGGTTCACCTGATCAAAATGTTTCACACAATGGACCAAACACTCAAGCTTGATGAGCATAACCCTGTCTCCAATTCACGTCCAATCGTGATCTTGTGTAGATTCACCCTCATTAATTGTATTGTACAATTAGCACATGGGAAGTAGGTATCACATTTTTATTTGCAAATTCGCCCAACAATTGTTGGCCCATATATGACGTCGCTCCTATAATTTATATTCTACACCGTCGGCGAAGTACCACAGGGTCAACAATAAATAATCTCAGGATCTAGGTAAATTAATTCAGCCCTTTTTTCTCTTTCCAGTTCTTGATGGAAGAATTCAACTCTCTGTGCGTAAAATGATGAAAATAATGCTGGCAAATAAATAATGCAGTAACTAATATACATATTTGGTATTACTATTAAGAAAATACACCCAGTCAATTACTCCAGCCCCAAATCAAAATCCGTTTTTTCACTCAACAAAACTGAAACAACAAATAAATAATGTTCAGAGCAATTCTTTTTTTTAATAAAAAACTGACAATCATTTTAATTCTAAAATTCAATTGTTACATATTATTCATCATATAAGTGTGATTTTTAGTATTATAAAAAATTAATGCAGACTAAATGTGTTGTGATATTACCTGATTATAAATAAATAAAAGTAAACCTGAAGAAAATTATCACCAAATGAGGTATGTGAAGTAGATGTCTACTATTGTCTTGATTTGGCAGTTTCCTAGATATGGGGGGAGAAGGGGTGTCCCATTTAGAAAATGCATTTATTACTATTCTTCCATTCAGTTTGAAAGTACACAAAAATCTTCAGCAACCAAAACCTCCTCCCTCATTGAAATAGCAGTCTCTTTCAACAAGGCAGATACGCAACTTGTATTTTGTATCTTGAATCGGAGGAGAGTATCTATAAACTGATGACAACTGGACAGAAAACATCAAAAAGAAAAAAAAAAATGACTCAACAGAGAACATATAGCGCATTTTCTCTAAATTATTACCATTACAGAAAGATAGCATCGATCAACAAACAATACTTCCAACCAAAATCACAATATATCATTTAAAATATTGTGACAAATTTAGAATCTTAATTGGAGTAATAACCGTTCCCGTATCGCATGCATTTATTTGATCCCTTTTGTTTAGAGCAGGACATTCCCCTCACAGTTCCAAAGGGAAACAGTTCCAAACAGGACATTCCCCACACAGTTCCATAGAAAAAGGGAAACAGCCATAGTTTAAGATGTAAATCGCTCATATTTTTTGGCTGATTTTAAGAAATAATTTCAGAACATCCTAGCAAATGCATACTCAGTATGTAAATTATTAACACATCCCGTAATATCAAAAAGGATAAAGCTAGAGCATGCGTGTTTCCTACGAAGTGATCAGAGGATTGAATGCATTGAAAAAGAATATCATATGATTATTGACAGAGTGCTTACAGATTTCAGATTGAGAGAACAAATAAGTATTTTAAAGTACGGCAAAAGCATATTTTGGTATTCTCGGCAGTCAGCAAACCGGTGATAACAGAAAATTGGTTATTACACCAATAAGCTCCCTGAAAAACAAGTGAACGTTTTAGCAAACGCATAAACCCAAAGCCTAGTTCAGACAGTACGGTGGTCTAACAGTTTAGAGTCAAAACACGATTCAGGTCTATTTGTTGATGAAATTATACACCAACATTGTTCGTTTTGAAAGTGCAATCTGTTCTAGAAGTTTAAAACTAGAGATACGGCCAACCTTTTTCGTTATGGTAGACAGTAACTAAAAAAAAAAAAAATCAAAGGAAAGTAAGCACTTAGAAAAAGACAGAAGCACATACTTGCGTGATTTTTTAAGGATCAACTTTCCACATCAAAAAAGTAGGATAGGCTATTCTTTAAGTTAGGTTTCAACTTTCAAGGCAATCCCTGATTCCCTGCTCAAATTTGTCGAGATCAGATATGGTATCTGATACAGCATCCGCTATCTTTTCTCTGGGGGGGAAAAAAAGGATTTTAGAGACAACTCATTGATACAATAATCAGGTGGTAAGCACCCGAATAATAAAATTAAAACAAGCAACGATAACTTTGAAAGATAAAACTCCATCTCTTTAATACTTGAAGAGGCTAGAAAAAGAAAAAGAAACCAAAACTAGCAGCAAATCATGAAGAAAAAAATACGTATAGCAACACTATTATAATTTATCCAAAATAGATAAATCCTTGCAAGCATTAATAAAGAAGCAGTTAAAGAAATTTTATAATTTTATACAATTAGATAGATCCTTCCAAACATTAATAAACAAACAGTTAAAGAGAGGGAGTAAAATCAAGTCCAGTGAAAACTTCGGATGAAGCCCCCTTTCAATCAAATGAAATAATATCTTATTTGCGTTGTTAAAAACAGAAGAGTAAATCTTAAGAAAGATCCACAAATAAATCAAACCTATGGTTCGGAACATTCAAGCAGCTTAACTACTGCTTTTCAGAAACCAAGCACTTCTCAAACAATTACTAGTTCTCCTCATTTTTTGTACATCAAGCCAATAAAAAAATATAAGTTAGACATAACATGAAATAAATTGTAACAAAAAGTAAAGTGAAGATTATTCATTAGTGGTCAATACTAAGATTTTGGGGGTGGGCTTGCAATGAACTAGGTTGAATTCTTTCACAAATAGCATGGAGAATTTCTTGAAATAAAAAATCTTCCTAAAAGATATTCCTGCAAGCAACTACGACAGCAAATATACCTATCCGATGCAAGTTGAATGTTGGTTTCACTTGCCATCCCACTGACAGTGGTGAAAGATCTGCATTTTGAAGAAGCAATGTGGTAAAAAAATATCCCCTTTAGGTGTAACCAAATTAGGTAAATAGCATGGATTTGGATCTCAAAGGAATATTAAAATGGAGGACAAAAGAAATGTGTAAAACAACGGTTCAGGAGAAAGGCATAACATAAATTTAGGAATTTGCTATCAGCTGTCAAGAACTAACTCTCCTGAAAACCCGTGAATAACTTCGTTACATTATCATACCTCATCATGAAAGAGCCACCTGGGTTCCAAGCGAATACACAAATGAGAAGACCCACTTCAAGTGGTAAGTTTCAATTTTATTAAAGCAAATTGGAGAGACAAGGACGAGCTATTGAAACACTTGGGCCTCAAAGGTTTTGATATCGTACAAAAAATTTATTCTCCTAAAACCTTGAGCTAATAGGTGAAGGTTCGTGAATGTCTTTGTTACATTTCTATCAGTTATCACGACACAATAAAGCCTCTTAATAATATTCATAACTATGAATCTATGACTATTTACGCACAACAGTCCCTTTTATAAGCACGATAAAGCTAGAATGCCCAGTAAATAATCCGCTAAAAATTAAATAATTAAGAAATATTAAAAGAGAAATTTACGAGCCACAAGTTGGTGCAGTAAGCTACAGCACACCAATACTGGAAATTGGATACCTTATAAGATTATCTAGCAAAGCTTCGGCTTTCAACTTTACAGGATCCTTATTTCCAAGCAACGAAGCAGCGTTCTTCACAATCAACCGAAATGTGCACACCTGCGCATAAAAAAAGACAGTGTAGGCTAATTATGTCTCCGTCCAAATGATTCTTGTACTTGAGAGCATGCTTGTTTGGGGATAGGAACTTCAAACAAAATAAAATTCCCAGAGGAGAAGAAAAGGGATGGAAATAATAGAGTGGCTTTGGTGGGAGAAGAAAGAAGAAATAATTTTAAAAGATGGTGAGACCCGCTATATTATTTTTAACATATTTCTGTTCATCTCTTTCCTTTCTACTCTCTATTTTTTCTTCAACCAGACGCCTTTAATTTATACGTTAGTTGTCATCTATTTCTACTCTACCAACATATTTTCATCCAATCCATTTTTCTCCTTCACCAAGCAAGATATAAAAGTCCCCTTTTAACAGTATAAAATAATGATAAAAGATATGTCCTGTATTGCTCAAGAAACCTATCACTAATAATTTGATTTTCACAATATAAATATATTAACACCGGCAATCAATGAAATAATATTCTAGATATGATTTTAAAATAGAAAAAAACAGTATATTTACTGATAGCATAAACTTTTTTTAAACTATAACTGATTAACATGTAAGGTAAGCATATTTGCTTTTAGATAATTGCTTTAAAAATAATATTAAATAGGATATTTTATTGGTGGATAATAATGCATGCCTATGAAACTCTTTAAATGAGAACGGAACACCAAACTTCATATTAGCCATTCGTGATTGGATAAATATAATACAGGGAATATGTGTTTTAGTCCGTATTTTTTTAAACTCAAGCATTATTGTGTTCTCTATGCTTTCAAATTGATAGATATGTCCACCACAAACGTCGGAAAATAAGTGAAAACTATGAGAGATAATTTTTCAATTTAAAAGTTAAGGATTAAAACCAAGTTTGACAAAAAAAAAATCACATTTTCCAGTAAATTATTTTATTTAAAAAATTCGAGTAATCGGTATTTCGAATTTGAAAACATTTTGATAATTGACTCAATTACCGTCATTGATTACTGTTTTTCTTTTATGCCATCGAAACCCTAATCAGTGAAACATGTGAGACATTTGAATTATGCAAGCCATTAGAGGGCGAACACAAACCTCTACTCCGCTCTTGGCTTGGAAAGTGACGAAAGAATTCCGGTCCTGTGGTACGCAATCCCTAGCAGCAGATATAAACAGCTGCTGGATCTGCTCCAAATCCTCATCCGTATAAGTAGCGTCGGTTTTCGCTGCAAATGGAACCAAATCGAAACCTGGTCAAGCTAAGCATCATTACAAGCGAGAAGAGGGGAAAAACGTACTGAGCGTGAGATAGGCAGAGCGAAGGATTTGGCGGGAGGCATCCACGGGGGCCAATAGGAACTTGGAGGCATTCCGTTTTTGCTCTTTTAGCCAATTCTTCGGTCCTGCTGCGCAACAATTTCAAGAATTAGGGTTTTCGCGAATGCGACGAGAAGCAGCGAATGTAGCTAGGGAAGTGAGTAGAATAAGAGCGGTGCCTACATATGCCAAATTCAATGGCGGAGGCAGGTGGAGAGAGCGCGAGGAAGGAGAGTAGAGCGATGTCTCTGCGAGAGAGAACGGAGAGAGGGGAAGGAGAAACGGTGCGTTTTGGAGGGAGTGTAGAGCGCGCCGTAATAGTTGATAGAAGTACGGCAGAAAAAGAAGAAGTAGTGGAAACGACCGTTGGCAACGGCATTGCAAATGCTTGTTTTTGCTCGCTAGTTACCTTTGCGCGATTCTTCAAGGTCGAATCGTTTCTTCTTTCGTACTCTACACAATTTCCATACCGGAATATAAGGGAAAATTAATAACGATTTTTGTCTCTTTTATATATTGGTTTGGTTTAGTTTTTATTTCTTATTAATGTTTTGTTCAATTTGATGGTTTAATTATTTAAGAACGTTTAACTTGGTTTTTTGAGTTGACGTCATCCATACATTTGATGACATTTTCATTTTTTTTTTATTTTTTTTAAATAATTTATTTCAAATTAAATTATCACGTCATCTTTTTCTGTAAACTCTTAAAATTTTCAATTTTTTTAAACCATCACGTGGTAGGCTACTATTGAGTTTGTTTTCTCAATTGATTTTTCTATATTATTCATTGTCTTCAAAATACATTGATAGTCATTAATTTTAAAATTTTTAAATATATTAAAATTATCTTTAAAGTACTAAAACAATGTATTTTTAATGCTCAACAGAAAACAACACAGAAAATTCAACAAAAAAATCAGACTCGTTATGATTGTGTCACGTGTCAGACTAATGTGTCTCTTTTCAATTTAATTATTCAATTTACGATCTTGATTCAATTTATTCTCTCTATCTCTTCAAATTATCTAATTTTGTCATTTTTAATTTGAGATCAAATAAGTAATTAAACTTAATTATAATTTATATATACATATTAAAATAACACTTTAGATTTTATATACCAAATTACTCCACCTAAATATTCAAATTATTTTGTTTTTTATAACCGTAAAAGAGTGTAAGTGTAATAATTTATAAGTGAAAATATGTCATAAATAAAATAACATCAATAGTTGGAGAGTGACTTGATGTATGATGATTAAAAAATATTTTAACATAAATATATAAATTTTAATTAAGATTAATTATTAATCTTAATTCAAATAGAAAAGACAAAATTGAATTATTTAAAAGAATGAGACTAAATTAAATCAAAATTGTAAATAAAAATACTTAAATTAAAAATAATATTATTAATCTGACATGTGACACAATCATGATCTAACAATTTTTTAAAATTAAAAAAAAAATAATACATAAAATTAAAAATTTCACAAATTAACATATGATACTATCATATGACATGTGACAATTTAATCTTAAAAAAAATTAAAAAACTAAAAAAATTTTGGAAAGTACTCAACTAGTTTTCTTTTTTCTTTTTTGTTAGATTATGTATTTCCAAAAAATTTTATTATATATTGTTTTAATATTTTATAGGACATTATTTTATATTATTCACGAATATCTTATTTTCTACTTTGACACATTTTAATTTTTTTTCTAAAATATGAAATAATATATAAAGAACTACAAATAAATAATAGTTTTTTTTATTCAACCGTTTGTTTTGTAACACTTATTTTCAAATAATTTAAAATACCAAAAATATATATAAATATTTTTAAAATTATAAAAAAAATTAAATCAACAAATTATTAAAAAATTGCATAATTATGATATCTTATTTTGAATAAAAATATGTAAAAGTAACAATTAATCATTATCGGGTTCAAAATACGAAAAAATATATTTTGTTTCTTCTATACATTATTTTCTTAATTATTTTTTGGAAAAAATAAATACCCAAAGTTCGGTCTTTTGTAAATCTTACTTTATTTTATGATTTTTCATAAACTTTTAAGATTAATTAAGGTGACAATTCCAAATTATATTTTTTCATATTTTATTTATTTTCGTTGTTCCGTCTCGATTTAAATAGCAAGAACCGTCTAAACTCCGGGCACCGACATCAGCCAAATCATTTTCAATGTCAAAAAGGTGTGAACATGGTCACGAGTAAGTCACGCAAGACATATACCTTCATTGTTCACTGAGTTGTAGTAGCAATATGCATATTTTACTTTGTGAAGTTTAAATATTTATATTTTTATATCTTATATTTTGTATCTATAAATATAACTTTTTCTATGATACATATAAAAAAGTTGTTATTCATTTTCGTTTATTTATTTTCTTCTATTCTTTATTGGTAGGTTTATTTTATAACAATTATATTAGGTTTGTTGAAAACTACATCAAATAAATATATGAAGATTAAACATATGAAAAATTGTCTAAATTACTACAAATTTATAGAAGTTAACCATCATTTTGCATTGACCGTAAAAGCATTGTTAATCTAGTTTCAATAGATGCTTGAAATACCTTTTCATCTCACACATAACTATAATCTTTCTCATCATATGTTGTATTAATTTAAACAATGACAATAAATGAATTTAAAATAAAAATATAATCAATTAAAAATATTTAATTAGTTTTAAAAAAATTCACCCTTTTAACAACAAGTACAAATAATTAATTTTCACACTTTCAAGCAAAAAATCATTTATACACTTAATAAAGATACGAGAATCAATGTCAAAAACAAACATAAGAACTAGCTTAGACATTAAAGAGTGAAATAGAAGAATGACAAAATAAAGGAAATAAGGTATAGGGATTTATGGATGAAGTAAAAGAATGATAAAACAAAAGATAATAAGAAAATATTGTCTGATTTAGTGATTAAAAAAGAATATATATATATATATATATATATATATATTTTTTTTTTACGGTTGATATGAACTAATCTGTCGTATTATTCGCATCTGTATGCAAGATAAACTCACATGAACCAAAAAGTTAAAAGACTTCCTATACTTCTTCGAGTTAGATGATGGACTAACGAACCGATCCAGATAATTCAGCTCTGGTTGTCATCTTTAATAATTTACTATTAATATTATTATACTTTTATAAACAAAAAAGTTACAATTTATTTAGACTCTTGTAATTTATTTTTCATACAATATTTTTATATTTTAAGTTTAAACGGTTGTGATATAATTAATTTTTTATATCTCTCAAACAACAATTTTATCTTGAAACACAAAAAAATTATTAAATAAAATAATAAAAAGTAATATAAAACATATCCCATTTAAAAAGAATACTAATTAGTAGCTTTACTTAGTTAGAGAATGAAGAATTTTGTTGATGAGTGATTACTGGAGAATACATGAGAAGTAATAAGAAGTTATGAAATTGATAGATTCCGTGGCATTCACGTGGGGATAAAGTTTGTGGTGTTAAGTAAACGAATGGAAGAGGGGAAATGTGAGAAAAAGAAAGAAAGGTTGAGAAAAAATAGGATGGCACCATCATCATCATCATCTGATTCTGATCCTTTCTTTCTGAGTATTGACTAACTATTGAGTATGGGAATTGGAAACCAACCCAAAAAAAATTGTGGCCCGGCGCTACTTATCCACGCCAGAGCCAGAAATCAGAAGAAATTTACAAAACCAAACAACTCCCAGCACCAGCACGTTCCCTCCCTTTTCCTCCACGTGGCACGCCACCATCCATCGTCTCAATTCTCTCTCTCCCTCGTTTATTTTACTTCCACTAACATACACCATTACACATCTCGCATTTCCCAATCCAAATTTCGTTTCGTCTATGGCTTCTGTTGCTATTATTCGTCAGAGAAAAAGGAGATAGATAGAAAGAAAGAAAGATTGTGATAAAATAGGTGGCACTAGGATAGGGGAATTGGTTCCTTCCCCAACATCAATTGATTATTACTGTTTTCTAATCCAAATTTCAGGGTGGGGAATAATAGGTTTGGGAGGCATGCTAATTTGGCAAAAGCGGTAAATGCTGGTGGAACTGCATTTCCATTCCAATTTCGAACTTGTTGTTGCATTCGCGTTTGCGCCTCAAACGCTAACTCTGCAGTGCCCGCAGCATCTGATTCTCTCCCATTCGCTCTCTCCACCATGTCCACGCCTATTTAATCGCTGCACGATGCCAATTCCCAAGAGGCACCTCACCTTTTCTCTCTCCAATTTCTCTCCTCAACTCGCACCTCTTTTGTCTCCTCGCCTTCGCTTCGCTTCTGGAATCTGCGCCCAACGCCCTCACTCCGTCGCCAACGCCACTTCACCAGGTTCGTTGCTTCCTTCCTTTTTTTTTTTTTTTCCCTTTTTTTTTTTTTTTTTTTTTTTTTTTGTTTTCTATTTTTTTTTTTTTTTTTTTTATAATTTAGTTAAAACTTTTTTCGTATTGTTTCCTGACTGAATTGAAATGGACGTGCAATTTGTTGACATTTATTGTAAACCTTGATTAACGACACCAAAACTATGGTTTTAATTGTCCTTTTCAATTCTCCTGTGCTGTTGACTTGCATACATGGTTAAGCAGTTCGTTTGTTGTGAATCATAGAGGTAGTAGCTACAGCATTAGGTGTGAAATATGGATTGGAGGGGAATATTCGATACTACTAGCATCTAGCATCTTAGAGGATTACTCTTGTTAATTCGGAAGTTAAATTTATAGGTGTTTCTCGGAGCCTAGCTTGGGGAATTCCTAGAGTTGGAACATAGCCTCGTGCATTGTACCTACGCTATAATTCTTTCACAAATCACATTCAAGGTAAGATGTTTGAGTTGTTTTTCAGGGAAGGGATTATAGTTCTTTTCCACGCTTCGTTCAATTAGTTTTTAAACAAATGTATTTAGAAAATATTGGAACTCATTCTACCAAGCTATTTCTTCTGAAAATAGGCAACGCTATAGGTTTATTATTATTAATCGCTTGGGTTTTTGAGTTTACTTAAAGTGTTTCCTGATCATTTTCATTCTATTGTTCTCTGTGCTGTCTTAAATCTACCAGGAGTTAATCCGTTGCATGCTCAATATTCAATGGATGGAAACCATGAAATTGGTGTACATGATTCAGGATTGGTGGGTTCGCCTGGCAGTGATGGCAGAAAACAGCCACGTGTATGGTCATCTCCTGAACATGGATTTAAAACTGAAATAAGCAAGCATATATTCTGTAATCGATCACTGAATATGAAGAACATCGTTGCTGTGGGATTTGACATGGATTATACTCTGGCACAGTACAAGCCTGAAACTTTTGAGTCTCTTGCTTATCAAGGCACAATTAAAAAGTTGGTTTATGATTTGGGATACCCTCGTGAGGTAATCTGTTTGTTTTTTTTCATGCATTAATCATGATATAAGGGCCTTTGCTGATAAGAAAAAAAATCATGACGTTAAGGGTTGGTGTGATAGGTGTTTTTTATGTAGTTTACTAACTTCGTCCAACTTGACATTGTTAAAGAGTAATCTTTGCTGGTATGATGACACTTACCCATTCTGTTATATTTGACTAATTTTTTTTTTTTTTATATTTTGCAGTTACTAAATTGGTGTTTTAACTGGAAGTACATGGTCAGAGGCTTGGTTCTTGACAAAAAAAGAGGCAACATATTGAAGGTATAGACTAGAGAAATGTTTTCTCACCAATTCCCCCGTTCAAATAGTATATTAACAGATTGCCTTGACTTCTTTCTTTTTGACATTTTTTCTGTTTGATTGTTGGATGAATGTATTCAGATGGATCGCCACAAGTATGTGAAAGTAGCCTATCATGGATTTAGAGAGTTGTCAAAAGAAGATAAAGTTGGAACCTATGGAAATACTTTAATACGTGATTCCTTTGATGAACCGGATTATGCTCTAATTGATACTCTCTTTTCACTTGCGGAGGCCTACTTGTTTGCTCAATTGGTTGATTTCAAGGATTGCAATCCTGGCAAGATTCAAGAGGGTGTTGAGTAAGTCTTATTTTTGAGATTTTTAAATGCTTTCTTATACCAACGAAATACAAGGACTTAAGGCAATTTTTGTTCATTCAAACACGAGGCAATTTTTTTATAGTTTTTTAAAAGGAACTTAGTATGTTATCATTTATGATTGATACTATACTAGGCTTCTTTATGTGTGTGGTGTGGACATACTTAGAAAACAACACCGTTACATTTGACATCAGTTGAGTCCTACAGAGGCATAAAAGCTTAAAGTAGCCCGCTGCAATTTGAACAATAATCTAACCTTACCATTACCTAGTAGGCAGGTGAAGTAAGAGTAGTGCTATAATCGGTATAAGGCCATTAACGTCTATTTTTCCCTTCAAATATTGGAAATTCATATTTGAGGTTGAGCCTTGGTGCAAAAATAAAGTTGTATCTTGGTGACCGAGTGGTGATAGTTTCAAACTCAAAGCCAATCTCTTTATGTGAGCCAGAGTAAGTCTCTCCCATATTTTTGCAAAGTGAGGAGCTTTCTTAAATTTGAGTCCTTTTTTTTTTGAAAATTTATTATAATTGGGTTTATTAATGGAGTAATGGATGATCATTCTATCTATGTGTTTAGAAACCATCAGCCAGCCAGTAAATAGCTACTTGTGAGTACATCATGATACATATATCATATTTGTTGTTCTTCCAGCTATGCTCGCATGTACAGAGATGTTCGAGCTGCAGTTGATTTGTGTCACCGTGATGGAACATTGAAGCAAATGGTTGCTAAAGAACCGAAAAGGTATGAATATAAAGTTGCTAACCTGTCAAAGTGAGAAATAGACAAAGAATTATTATGCTAGCAATGAGATACTAGACTTTTGCTGCACTACCTGTTTGTTTCTGAAGTCGTGTTCTTAAATTCATGTACTACGAATGAATTGTTAATAAAATTCTTTACTTTTTCATTTTTCTGTTAAATTTTATCCATCAGGTATATTAATGAAGACTCCTCAATAGTGCCCATGCTTGAAATGCTCAGAGACTCTGGTCGTGCAACATTTTTAGTGACAAATAGGTAATCAAACTATTCTTTGTTTATTAATGATTGATGCAACAATTAATTTATGTCTGAAGATATTGTAGCATTGTTTTTCTGTAAACTAACGCATGGTGCCATGTGGGAAAGTCATATGCAGTGACACTAGTAATTGGTATGTGTTGCAAGATTATACTATATATATGGGTTGAAAAGTGTTCTAAAATATAGTAAAAGAATTTAATAGAAAATACTTTAAAAGGGTTTTTAAAAAAAACACTAGTTGGTTTCCATCTATATGGAAATTTTATCTAAGATTTTTCACTTTCACGTGTGATTTGCAGTTTATGGGACTATACAAACATTGTCATGAATTTCCTTTGTGGATCCAGCATGGAAGATGTCAGCAACAATTTTTTCTGGCTTCAATACTTTGATGTTGTAATAACTGGCAGGTCATGTTCTTCTCCTATGACATGTACTTTGTTTATATATGTTTGGCTTTATTATTTCGCACTGACGTGAATTTCCCCATATATTATAGTCCTTTGATTTGCGTACTGCACAAATAATGTTTGGGGGAACCAGGGACCTTGCTGATTTTACTTTTGTCCTGGTGCTGTTAATTGAATAGCATTTGGAATTTGTTTTCACCAAACTACACTACATGTCTTCCTCTCTTTTGGTGAACTATATGCATTACTCATTTTATGAACTGGCTAAATATTCATTTTTAAACAGTGTTTCACTTTTACAATGTTTTCAATATGAAAAGTTAACTTTTCGGTGCCTTACAGCAACCAAATATATTGAAATTTTTAGATTTCTGTGCTAACCTATTCAAGTTCATAATCCTACAGTGCAAAGCCGGGTTTTTTTCATGAAGAAAACCGTGCCAACCTATTTGAGGTTGTGCCTGAGACGGGAATGCTTCTCAATACAGATAATGGCTCTCCCATGCCCCAGGTTAGCACAATTGAATAGCATTTTATTCTTTTGTCAGATCATGTGTAAACCCCTTTATATCTTTTTACTCAAAGGTGGGTAATACCTCAGCAAGGTTGTTCACAGAAGCAAGGAATCATGCCTGTCCAGTTTTTCAGGTATAATCGTTATCGTGCCTAAAATAAAAGATAAACGATCATTTGTTTATATGTTTATGTAAACAATTTAAGTTAAAGTTGTTTCTAGTGGTCGGGTCTTTATCTAATAAATGTTTTGACGATCAGAATTTCAGAATCATGTACTGATTGTAAATATCTGTTGTAGGGAGGCAATGTTGCTCATCTTCATAAACTGCTTTCCATTGAATCTAGTTCGCAGGTAATAATTTTTTGGTTATGCCTACACACATTTTTAACACACACAAATGGTGGTAAGTTGCATCATGGTTTTCTGGTTTAAGTAGCTGGTTATTTTAAAGCAGATGTTGATTTATGATTCAGGCAGGTACTTGATGATTGTCACTAACTGAAGCTTCCTGTAAAAAATTAAATGCTTTATATGCAGGTTCTCTACGTTGGGGATCATATTTATGGAGATATATTACGCAGCAAAAAGGTTCTTGGTATATCCATCAATCCTTTTAACTATTCTGTTATAAAGATTTTCCATTTTTAATCGATCTACCTAAAATTTTGGAGATAAATGTGGTTATGATTGTAGGAGGGGAAATAATAATAACTGGTAATGTAATTGAGAAGGGGACATTGATGTTTGTTTGTTTATGTGTAGATACCCAATGTTTAGTCCTCCTTATGATATTCTCTTTTATTTGTGGATCTTACTTTAAGTTACTTAAATTTGATTTTGATGCGATGTGTTTAATGAGCAGGATGGAGAACAATGCTAGTAGTCCCAGAACTTGAGAAGGAAGTTAAACTCCTCTGGGATTCTAGGGATACCCGCAAGGTGCTTATTATTATTGTTGTCTTTGGGATTAATTTTACTTTTATGTCGATGCTTTAATGCATAAAAATTAAAATTAGAGAAAATTATTGTAAGTGATGTATAAATGAATTTGATTGGACTTTTGGCATTATAAACAAGGATTGCATTTGCGTACTTTTCGCAGGAACTTCAATTCTTGAGGAGTGAGCGTGACCGCATCGAGGATGAAATACATCATTTGAAGTGGTCTCTCAAGTAAGTATAACTCTAGATATCTCATATAGGTCTCTCCTTATTGTTGGTTTATTTTCTTAGAGAGTGGTGCACTATTTTTCAGATTCAAGAATCCAGATGCTGATTCCAAGCAGAGGTTATCTTCAGAACTTGATACATTGGAGGTTTGAGCCTTACAACCATTCCCATTCCATGAATGGAACCCCAATTTCACATATTTGATAAGAGACTTTTTTATTTTATTTTATTGGCAGCTTGAAAGAGAGAGAGTGAGATTAAGGCATCAAGAAGCTCAAAGAAAATTACATCAAAGGGTAGGAAGTTCTCCTGTAGTGTTTTTTATTATCTCTTAGTTCCCTTTTTTTTTATTAGTCTGTCCGGAACAATTGCAATATATCCAATTTACGCATTATACAATGTTGGTAATTTGCATTAAATGATTGCAGTTTCACGAGCCATGGGGTCAGCTTATGAAAACTGGTTATCAGAATTCTCGCTTTGCTCATCAGGTAAAGTGTGACTTTCTTCGATGGTTTGATTTTTCTTCATAAATCAAGATAGTCGTATGACCTCACTGAATGAGGATTCTTCCTATGAACTTGCGTGGTGCAGGTTGAGAGATTTGCTTGCCTGTATACTAGTCAAGTATCTAACCTGGGCTTGTACTCTCCAGACAAGTATTACAGACCTAGTGAAGATTTCATGCAGCATGAATTTGGCATTGTGGCTTACGAGTCACCAGACACTGAAGTCCAGGAATTTGGGGTAGTTTGAGTTCAATATTCCGGTTCTCATCTCCCTTCTGTTTCATTGGTCATAGCTCTGGTTAGCAATTCAAAGTGCTACATAATATTTTAAACTTATACTACACGGGGATAAAGAAAATACCATATTTTAGCATTGTATATTTGTTTCCTCAGCCTCTCAACAAAAAGTAAGTGGTACCTCTACGCAGATGGAATTTACACATTTACACTAATTTAGTTTCATCAATTTTTTGGCATATGCCAATTTTTAGTTGGGCCTTCTGTTGTGGGCCTTGAAAAAAAGTTTCATCGATTTTTTTTTCGCTGGATTGAGTTTCGTCATTTTGTTATGAATGGAGTTTCATCCTTTAATATACATAAAAATATTTAATTTTTATGACTGGGCATATTTTACTTTAGTCTTTTATACATAAAAGCAAAGTTTCTATAAGTATGGAGATTAAATGAGTAATTAAATTCTGGCATAATAATTTATTGTTTTATTATTAAAGCTTTTTCAATTTTCCCTCGCTCTTTTTGGAGGATTCAATTTGGTTCTACTTATTTTAAAATAACTCAATACACTCCATCCATCAAAATTGTTTAGGTTACCTAATGACGAGACTATACTTTCTAAGGTGTTGATATCATCATTTATTTTGTATCGAGTCAGAGTAATTTTGGATTCATATATTAAGTTGTTAAACGTAATTTTAGAGTGCACTTATATCTTATATTCATTTTTAAAATATTTAGATCTCCAGTTATTTCTATTTGAACCTTTGTGTTCAAACTACTCAAAATCTGTGAGGGCACAAAGTTGAGAGAGTTTAATTTATTGTAAATTTTGCAAAATAAATTTATTGGTGTAATTATGCCACCGATCACTCACACACTCATTATAAATAAGATTTCTAAATTTCTTTGGATATTTTAGGCCCTAGTAAAGAGTATAAAAAGTAAAGTTATGACTTTTCATATCAAAATATCTCGGTCAAGCTATAACCTTAAATCACTATCAGCTCTGTTCTCTCTCAATTAGGACTTAATTGAAAAAATCTATGTTAAATAAATTTCCAATTATGGTAATAAATCATATGTTTATGTCCAATTTTAGTATTGAATTTTTGTTTTTTAACCCTATTCAAAATGATACTTTATAACACGTTTTCTTATATTTCTTAAAATAATCTATGGAGAGACTCTTGTGCAGTTGACAATGTGAACTCATACTGAGAGAGAGAAGGGTTCTTTCTGTATACGTCAAAGAATTTAACTATTTGATTTTAAATAATTTAATTTTTGAAAAGCTGTTTTCACTTTCCATTTTCCTAAAGACATCCTTTGTAATTAGAATTATTTGACTGAGTGCGAAGGGAAGATTAACAGCTCTATGAACATGTGCTGGAATGGATCCCTTCCCATTGGCCAAAGAAAAACAATATCTATGTATCGTTACTTTAGAATATTTTAGTAAGATAATATAAAAAAATTGATGCGTGGCTTTTTTTTCATCTATATCTTATCAATTTGATTTCCTTTTATTATTTTGATGGGGCAAATTCCTGCACACGTACTCGTGACATGTTACAACAGAGGAAGTTAATAAAAATATCATTGGATTACATAATGAGATGGAACAAAAACAAAAACATTGCATGACTTGTCATTTGATGGGAATATATAAGAAAAGAGACATCCAACAATAAAAAAGGTGGTGGAATAATAGAACTTATCTCATCTCTTATAACTGAATCTTTTATCAACAAATCTCTGATGTCAAACTATCATCTCAGACCAGAATATAACAGGCTGGAGAATTGGACCCCATGCATGTGTCTCTGCTAATACCTTATGTGATTTGAACTTACAAAAAGGTTCTTAGATCCTCTTTGCAGAAAGAAGAAAAAAAAAAAACAGAGTTAAGAAAATTATTTAAGCAACAAAGCAAAGTTCAGCGATAGCTCCAATCCAAGGCATATTCTATTATGAAGACATTCTATCGCAATTAACCAATAACGTTCCCACTACCATCACAATTATCTATGGGTATAAAGATATCTGAAAGCTTCTCTGCTTGCTGCCGAACATTTATACGCTTTTCTGCTTATTTTCCTTTTGTCGGAGATTATTCAATTTGGTTGTTCCTCACGTTTTCAGTTTATTTACATCTCGAATAAAACCTATTTCATCAATGTTACATATTAAATAAAACGATTAGATTCATTTGTGTGTTACATATTTTGAGTATATGAATATTGGTTTCCGTAATGATTTAATATATAGATGGGTATTTCAGTATCTTATATTGACTATACATGTCGAAGAGTGTTCGTGTCCTGTTTAGTATTTGTGTATGCTACATAGGTCATCGATGTAACATCTTATCCATTATCTTAGCTCTCAAGTCAACCATGTAATATGAAACATATGCACTATTTACGTGAGTTGATCGAAGGTCTCTGTTGCTTATTTTAAATGGAAAGACTTTGGAAACATAAAGGTTGATATAAACATAATGTGAAGTTAAGCAAATGAAATTAAATCCAGCTTGGTGCAAACGTTAACGTTATGAGAGAGTTAATGGGTGAGTGTGGAATTTTTCTTTTGTGTTTTTCACTTTATGGCTTCTCTTGTCGATCAATAATTTATTCCTCCAAAAACTTGGTGACTGCGAAAGGAATTGATTGAAACTTGTTTGGAGTAGCAATGCTGGTGTAACATCTACAATAAGACGACCAAGAGTATATATCCAGAATATATATACACGTTCAAGTTGTGAAGAAGGGACCTCACCAAGAAAATACAGCACTAGTTGTAAAGAAAGAACAATTGAATGCCCCATTGATTTGCTTATAGTGGAAACAAACATGCATGGTTGATAAGGATTCCGAGTTTATTCAAACGATATCTCTCAGGATATATCCTCTTCTTCCTCCTCTTCCTCTCACTCCAATTTTAAGGGTCTGTTTCAACAAATCATCACTACTGCAAAAAGGAATATTGAAATGTGAAGCCTATGAATTCAAGATAGCAGACAACACTCTCTTCCATCGCTACACTATTTTCTCAATTCTAATTTTATATTTTACTATTAAAGGACTTGTATATAATAAAAGGGTGATGTCAAAATACTTTTTTTTTCCTAATTATATGTGCTCTCTTCTTTGTCTGCTTACATGAGTTGAAAACACTATATTCTTAGTTGTCACAGACAATTAGAATCCTACATCGACTATGAATAAAGTTAATTTATAATATATACGTGAATGCAAATCTCACCTTATAAGTCGACTTTGAAAGATTAAACTAGACTCAAAGTCACTTCTTGACATGGTAACACGACCAAGATTTAGAGTCTATCCTAAATAAGTTTTGGATTTATTGTTCCACTCGCTATTGAGTTTATTGGATCATATCCCACACTCCAGATATATATGTTTTAGTGTAAAGAGAGTGTGTTGAAAATCTTACATCAAATAGAGACAATGTGTAAAACTTTGAAGTCCACTTCTTGATGTGGACTAATGAGAGGAGTGGAATAATGCACACTGTGTTTTAGCATAAGAGATAGAAGGTAATATGTACCGTGGAAACTTTTAGATTCTAGTTAATAATCTTGCTTATCTTGGCGCTGATTATGTCTGTAAAATGCTTTTAGCAGTAGATGATAGGACAAAATTAAGGTAGTTTAATTAGTGTAGTTTGACTAAACAATAATAATACTTGTTTTTTGCTGTCTGAGAATTAGATCCATTGTCTATGCAGAAGAAGTACCCTAGCTGAGAATTCAAGGGTGAGTTCCTTTGACCAAAGCTTTCAAAGCATCTAGGTTTTGGAATCTGAGCATGGATACCAATCTGTGGTTGGTTAGAAATGAATGCAGTGGCCCCCAATGGCAACTTGAATCGGTAGTGGAGTGATCATAAAGCTTCTGAAACAGAAAGGGAAGCTCTTGAGAGATAAATTCGGGTCAGGGATATGCGTGGATGATAAGAATTCTGAATGTATCAGCATCAGCATCAGCACCAGCATCACCTCACCCTTTGCTATGGATCAAATAAAGTAGAAATGTTTCTTGGTGGAGCTCTCTTCTATTTTCCTTATTTTGAACAACCTATGTCATTCATCATATATACCATTTCAATAAACAACTAATCTTGACATTAATCTTCAATAATAAACATTGCCTTCAAGGTTCAAATTCAGCCACCGATTCAAGTTACATATATATTTTGTTCCAGGAGAACTTCAAAAAAGCATATCCATCGTTCCTTTTTTTTCTGTCATGTCGCTTTCATTCAGTGTAAAACAAACCATTTATTACGGAGGCACTTTTGGTTGTTCACCTTGTAAGATTAGATTTGAGATTGCATTATATTTGTTAATGTAAAACAGATGGAAAGTGTCATATGTCTAATCTCTGAGCTTCACTTTCCCTACCCTTCTGATTTCTAACCTTTATTTACTCATTTTCCCTGCAACAAGATTAACTTTAAGATAACGCCAACATGAACATCTTTTTTTCTCTTTCGCTTCTTCAATTGATAAACCACAAAATAACTGAAGAAAATTATTGACAGCATGCAAGTGATGTGTTAATACTGTAAGTGCATTATGCTGATATAGTTTGAGTTGTATGAACCATAACACCTGATGAGGAGCAACGAATATAAGTAGTGTGACATCACCTTTTATATACAGCTACAAAATTTGAAGGGGCCAAAGCACTTTAGCCACTTTAGCAGAAACTTATAATTTTTGTAATGCAGAGTGATTTGTACTGTAGTGCTTTATAATTTGTAATGTAGAGTGATTTGTTCTGAGAAAAGATACAATCTTTCGAACTCCTTTACCAAAATATAGTGTTTGGACTTTTCCCATTTTTCTATTCACCTCACTGTCAAACCACTTATTAAGGTTGTCTGTTCCACGTTCCTTCCAAAGATCTTTCCACCCTATTGAAACATTTTTATTTCTTTTCATCCCAGTCAAGTTTTTCCGATCATCATCCTCAGAAACCAGGATCCTACTCCATAATGGGCATAGTAAATTAACGTTGTAACTAATATCCAAACTACAAGATCAAGTAACGGCCATGAAAATCTTGAGGTGAACAAACGTTCCAGGATTTTGGGTTGAACAAACTCGTTTAATCATCTACAGACATTTCTTTCGTGAGGTGAAGGGCTCAAACTTTCCACACCCAACAAATAATGTCTCAAATGTGAAAAAAACGTAAGAAGTTATAACAATAAAGCGTTTATTTGGATGTGAAAAATCATGTTCCTGGTGACCTGGTCCGTTTCCAAACGTGTTAGACATAGTTTTTCTTTGCATAATTGTTTTTCCAAATGTGGTGGTGCCAGTTTGCGTCTTTCTCAACTAATAGTTTAGATCCGTAGTTTAAGGCGTTATATTCATGCCGGGACAGGGGTGGGGTGTGAGAACCGATAGCGTGAACATGAAATTTCACGAGGATCACATCAACAGATTAAAACGTTGTTAATTATGTGTTAAATTCTGTACAAATAATGACAAGGAATTCACAAGAATTAGTGAAATTCACCACACCTTCCTCGATTAAGGCAAAATCCGCGTTAGATTTGCTTACATTTTTTGATGGAGGTTGATTGAAGTTTAAGTCAATTTAAAAAAGAAGATGCAGAATTAAAAGTTAAAGAAAACCACGTCCGTATCTAGGAATTTCAGAATGTGTCCCACTGTTTTGTTCGGAAAGCAACGGCTAGCATGAGCAATGAGCATCAAGTACACAACACAACACAACCTCACCTCACACACTTTCTATACCCCCACTAGTATATAAAGGGCACCAATGTTATTACTTCCCTTGAAAAAAAAAACACAAACCATCATCAAAGCTCTATTGTAACAACAACACTTTATTCTCGTAAGTGTTGCTTAACAATGGCCTCAAGCCAGGGTTGGACACCGAAGCAGAACAAAAGATTTGAGAATGCCCTTGCCATCTTCGACAAGGACACCCCAGATAGGTGGCACAACCTGGCCAGAGCCGTCGGAGGAAAAACTGTGGAAGACGTCAAAAGGCATTATGAGAAGCTCGTGGAAGATGTGAAGCAGATCGAGGAAGGCCACGTGCCCCTTCCCAATTACCGAAGCGTTGCAACCATGGCAAGCAGCATCAGAGGTTACGGTTACATGGATGAACAAAACAGGTTATTATTTCCTCAACCATTGTCTGGTTTTTATCTACTCCAATGCACCGTTGTGTCAAAGCTACATATATGTTATCGGGTAATATTAATGAATGGTTCCATCCGGACTTTATGTCATGATTTCGATAAGAGATTTTAAGTCTAATTCAATCTTACAAGATCATCCTTGCCTTATAAGTCAGTTTTGTGAGATTAAGTTAGGTTTAAAGTTCATTTCTATGTATCAGAGCCATATTAGAACTTATCCTAACGAAATTTTTTAGACATTTTGTTCCACCCGCTGTCGGGCTGCTAATGTACCACTCCCAAATTTATAGTTTCACGCACGAGATGAATATACCTCGGCGTGATGGGATGTGTTGGAAGTCCTATATTGACTAGAAATAAGACCAATTCACAATATATAAGAGGGGTGCAATTCTCATCTTACATGTCAATTTTGTGAGATTGAGTTAGATTTAAAGTTCATTTTTATCCTGTTTTATAAAATGAAGGTTGCACTTTAGTATATACTCTAATTTAATTTTATCTTTGACTTGAAATAATATATATTGCTATATGTTTTATACAAACACAAGAAGTAGCTGTGTATGCATTTATGAAGATTATTGTCGAGTTTGATTATTGTTTCTTGGTTGAGTGTGATTGTGTTGATGATAATGCAGGATGAAGGGTCTGAGTCTGCATTGAAGGTTGATTTAGCAGTAATATGGTGGATGCTTGGATTAGTACTATAAAATATTTTATTTGCTTTTTATTTCTTTCCATATATATGTGAAGCATCGGTGCTTTGTGTTTGTGTTTCCATAAATGTAAAGATGAAAGTGTCCAAAGAGGAGCCAACAGTCAATAGTAAAACATATATAAAGCCATTGGATATCAACTTTTGTTCTCTCTCCATGATTTAGTCGCAAATGAGAACCGAGATAGAAGGTAACTATGGAGTTTTTAAAGTTTTAATATTACTTCAGAATTTGAATCTTGATTCGCTCACAAAACAAATTTATAAATTAAAATTTCTATTTACTCGTATATTATAATTTTATCTTATCTTTTTCCATATATATTTTGAATAACAGAGAATCTTACTAACGAAAAATAAAAGAAAGGATGATTAATAAACAAAAACGAAGTCTTACAACATGAAACCAACGAAAATAACATTTAGAATGCTAAATCTTCTTAGTGAAGTGGTGCAAAGATTATGAGTTCATAAACTCCTCACACTTGGGGGCTTAGTTTGGTATATAATTTCTTAAATTTTTTTAAAACAAAATAGCCCATAAATACTACATTTTGTATTTAAATATATATATATATATATATATATATATATATATATATATATATATATATTATATTAT